>Ga0334722_10000504_pt1 | contig 57280 bp, 72 predicted proteins | sample C3_bottom_MG_FD_207210 | JGI IMG/M metagenome (GOLD analysis project Ga0334722, IMG submission 207210) | Sediment microbial communities from Yellowstone Lake, YNP, Wyoming, USA - C3_bottom | ecosystem: Environmental > Aquatic > Freshwater > Lake > Sediment | place: USA: Wyoming | collected...
TAATGATTCCTTTCTTGGCATCATTAGGAACAATTGCCAATTTCCCTAGGTAGACCCCAGAGCAACTAACTATGATATCTCCTGCTTTAACTTCGAACGCTTTTAATTCATTAAACTTTTTTTTATCAATAAAATATCTTGCCATATTAAAATCATTGTTTAGGGCATGAAATTGCTCATATACAAGGTAACCACTTTCCACGAATATTTCCTTTTTTAGAGCTCCGCCAAATGGACCTCTTTTTATGGAATATTTTTCCTTTTTAACAAGTTGATCAATAGTTTTAGTTTCCCATCCTTTTGGATTTGTAACGGGGTCACCAAACATCTCAAGAAAAATAGATTTAACGTACTCGTCCAAGAGCGATAAAGCATTTCTACGTTTGTGACTAATAGCGTTTATCTGTTTTATGGTTGCTACTGTTTTCACTTGCTCATCAAGAGAAATATAAGGAATTTTTAAGGTCGCGATATCTTTGGGGTATAGATGGATTCCTTTTACGATATTTCTTATGTTTGCTTTTCCATTTTTTGAATTCAACCAAAAATATAAATATTCGGGAATAATTTTTGTTTTAGTTGGTCGGATTATAGTCCATTCTCCTGTTGCAAGAGTTCCTGATATATTTTTATCTGCTAAACACATCTTCGATGCAACATATGAAGCGTTATGTGCTGCATTCAATATTAGAATATCGTTTTCTCGAATAATCTTGTTTTTGAATTTAGATATTAATTCTTGATCCACGAACGATTCGATATTATTTCTGAAGTAGCCATTTTCATCGATGTTTTTAATTTTAAGGACAGGAAAGCCTTTATCTCTTTGCTCGAGCTTAGAGGGGGTCTTACCATTAGTTATTTCTGCGATATCTCGAATTAAAACCGATGTCATATTATTTTGCCAACTTATCAAGTTCAATCAAAATTTCTTTTTCTATGTTTTTAATATTCTGGAAAACTATTTTAGAATCTTCATATACAATTTCTTCATATTCTGTAAGTTTGTATCTTTTTATACTTAAATCTAAGTTCCTGTCTTCAATTTCCTTTTTATCTACCCAAAAATACTTCAAGGCTCTATCGTTAGCTGTGGTATTCCTACGGTTTTTCCATTTTGCGACAATATCAGGAATATCATTTTCGTTAATTTTTGATCTCTTGTCGTCTAAGCTGTAACCATCAGCTTGCATGTCATAAAACCAGACCTTTTCTGTCTCTCCACCTTTTACAAAGATAAGAATTGCTGTGCTTACCCCTGCATAAGGTTTAAATACTCCGCTTGGCAATGTAATAACACCTTGTAGTTCGCAATCATTAAGTAGCATCTTTCGAGCTAATTTATGAGCATTGCTAGAACCAAATAGCACACCATCGGGAACAATTACTCCGGCCCGTCCTCCGATCTTGAGGGATTTGATAATTCGATTGATAAATAGTAATTCTGTTTTAGTTGTAGGAAGTGATAGGGATTCGTTAATATCTCCCTTATCAATACTCCCCTTAAATGGAGGGTTAGCCATAATGACGTCATAATAATTGTTCTCGTCATATTTTTTAGATAATGTATCTTTTTGCTCTATATTCGGAATTGAGATGCCATGCATCATCAAGTTCATAAGTCCTATACGAACCATACTGTCATCCATGTCATAGCCGTAGAAGGTCTTTTCTTTAAGTTGTGACCATTGGCGCTCATCAGTGAGTTTATCGCCTACAAGTCCCCGGGTTAGTCCATTCTCATCGGTTTTTTGATGCTCTTTGCTTGTGTGTTGGGTAAGAATGTGTTGATAAGCACCGAGCAAAAATCCACCTGTTCCACAGGCGGGATCACAAATACTGTCACCGAGCTTTGGGTCTACCAGTTCACAAATTAATTGAATAATATGTCGCGGGGTACGAAATTGACCAAGTTTGCCGGCACTGGTTATTTCTGAAAGCAAATACTCGTATAGATCACCCTGGGTGTCTTGAAATCCTTGTCCCAGAGCTTCTTGTTTTGATATTTCTTCAAAAATTTCATCGATAATATTTACTGCTTCTACTACTAATGAAGGCTTTGAAATGATAAACACAGCGTTCCCCATATGCTTAGAATAGGAACTATTCTCTGAGTTAAGATTTTTTAAGAAAGGAAATACTTTAGTTTGAATATGATTCAACATCTCTCCACCTTCCATGTGTCGAAAGTGGCTCCATCTCATATTTTCATTCTCGCCTGTAAAAATTGACTTATATGATTCACCAGTAAACTCCGCATCCTGTTTCTTTTTTAGATCCATCTGATCAAGACGTTTCATAAACAGCAGATAGGATATTTGCTCAATGGCAGTAAGTGGATTTGAAATTCCTCCACTCCAAAACTTATCCCAAAGGCGATCAATTGATGATTTTATTGTTGTGTTAAGCATATTGAAAAATCTGATTTGTAAAATTAAGTATTTCTAATTGCATATGTTTGTCAAACAGTCCCAAAAATCCATTCTCGTGAATTTTTGTAAATGGCTCCTGAACAAGATCTCGCTTTGTAAGCGATCCGTTTTCGATAATAAATGTTTGAAGTGTTTGCAGAAATTGGATTTGCTTTGCAGTAAAGGTATTGTGATCTGCGATAAACTCAGCAAACGCTTCAGATACTTTTTCTGGGAAAGTAACAAGCCCTCCAATCCCCATAATATATTTGATTAGATCTAAGAAACGTACTTTCCGAGCATCGTATGCCTTCTGTAAATTTTCTTCTGTTGGATAAGGCTCATATTCTGCTAGGGTTTGAGCTAGCTCATCAACTTCTTCGCTGGTAATACTATCGCCATTTTTAATTTTCCTGAGTGTCTCATTGTCTTCTTCTAGTTTCTTTACTAACGCTTCCACCTTATCACGATATTTTTGAATAGTGACTCGTTCATTGGCTGGACCAAATTTTATATATTCTTTCTCTGCTGTGATGTCTCGTAAATCAAAAGCGTCTTGTTTTGGTTTTATACCTTCCTCTCGGTACTTCATAAGGGGGGCAATCTTATCGATCAAGATATCTAGGTCAGTATCGGTAGCTTTTGCTAAATAACCTCCGTTAAGCACTGCTTCAATAAGATCCTTTTCTTTTGCGACCACGTTAACTGTGAGTGGAAGATCAGAAACCATTTCGATTATTACATCTTCAAAAGCCGCAATCTTTTTTTCTTGTCCTTCATTTTGACCAAGTTTAGCAATCGAGTATTGAGTAACTTTTAATTCAAAACTCATCGCTTTGTAGTCTTCTCCTGTACGTGTCCTCATTAAAGGAGCTATATCTTTTTGAAGCAATGCCATCTTGTCTTCATTAATTTTTGCCCAGAACTGTGTATCAAGCACATCAAGAGTGCTTTTTGCGTCAAGAATAACCACATTATTTTCTGGCAACTTACTTACATCGTCTTTTAGTTTTTGAATGGTTGTTTGTGTCAGTTGATCATTATTTATGCTTTGGGCGACCGAAAGCTTCTCAAGCTTAATTTCAAATAATCTCACGGGGATAGGTTTTGATTGTCTATCAATTTTCCCTTTAGGGTTGATTTGAAAATATTCAAAGTTTTCCCAGCAATCCATGATTAAAAACTTATCTTTTTGTGTGCACCACGATTTATTCTTTTTTGGTTCAAGAAGTCTTGTCCCACGGCCTATCATTTGCCAGAATTTTGTATAGGAAAATACAGGTTTGGCAAAAACAAGATTTACGAGTTCCCTGACATCAATGCCAGTATCAAGCATGTCAACACTGATGGCTACTCTTGGAAAGTCTTTGTTTACAAATTGATCAAGTAAGCCGCCCTTTCCATATACACGAGCATCATCTGAAACAATAACTTTCGCAAAATTTCCCTTGTGCTCGGGATATAGATCATCGAAGACTTCCTGTAAACGTCGGGCATGCTTCATCGTCATCGCAAAGAAAATAGATTTTCCTGGTAGGGTGCCACTTTCATCTTTAATTGACTCTTCCATAAATTCTTGGACAATAAGAGCATTTGTGCCTCGATTAGTCACTTTTTTCTCAAGATCAGTTCCTTCATAATTGATTTCCTCCGGTTCCTTACCATCTGCTAAAAGTTTTTGTTGCTCACCAAGTGAAATATTATTCTTTCTGATTCCTTCTTTTTGAAATTTTGTTCTAATTTTCAATACCTCAAAATCGCAGAGATAGGGAGGCTTGTTGTTGATTGCTTCTTCGTATGAATAGGCATATGTCGGCATGCCATCATCGCAATTAAATAAACCAAAAGTGTTGTGTTCAACTGCATCTTTAGGAGTGGCCGTTAAACCAAGCTGAACTGCATCGAAATAATCAAAGATGTTTTTGTATACGTTATAAATTGACCTGTGACTTTCGTCTGCCACAATCATGTCAAAAAAGTGAGGGCTTAAAGGACAATCTTTATTTTCGATAATATTGAGCATTGTGGGATACGTTGCCGAATATACGCGTCTGTCTGTTGCTATTTCGGTTTCACCAATCTTTGGCCAAATAGGAGCATTGGGGAGATATTCTTTAAAAGCATCGAGAGCTTGATTTCTTAATGCGATACGATCTACAAGAAACAAGACTCTCTGTATACGATTGGTTCTCATCAAAACATCAATCATGGAAACACATGTTCTTGTTTTACCAGTACCTGTAGCCATCACGAGAAGCGCTTTCCTTTTACCCTTATCAAGACTTTCAAATACCGAACGGATTGCTTCAATCTGATAAGGTCGTCCAGATATATCTCGATTGATCAATTCTTGTGAAATTGGTTTTTCATTTTTCCTTAAGAAGAGTAGTCTTTCAAGGTCTTTTCTAGTTGGAAACCCGTATACTTTTCTGGGTGGGAATTTTTCGGTATCCCAAAAATAGATATCGTTTCCGTTGGTATAAAAAACAAACGGCATATCCTTACCTGAATTCTTCTGAATATTTACAGCATACTGTCTTGCTTGCTCCTGACCGATACGAGCATCTCTAGAGGTCTTTTTCGCTTCAACTACTGCAAGAGGATAACCATCTTCACCAAGTAGAACATAATCAGCATATTGGAAGCCTTGATGTTCGTGCTCAGGCTCTTCGATACCTTCGGGGAGGCCAACCCAAATATCAAGCTCCGACGTAACTTGTGAGGGATTATTTACATCCCACCCAGCCTTCAAAAGGCGTAAGTCTATAATTTCTTGTCGTGTCTTTGCTTCATTCATGTTCATAGTTATTTTAACTTAGCAAATTTCATAATAGCTTCCTTGGTGTACTTCCTATCTTGTCTTGCACCAAAACGGATTGCTTTCAAAATTCCTTTTTCATCCCACTGCCTAAGAGTATTAGGATGGACTTTCAATATCTCACAAGCCTCCTTGAGGGTAATTAATTCTGGAATCTGACTGTTATTTTTCATAAATCTCTACTTACTATTTAATACCATTATATACCTTTTTAAATTTCTTCGTTAACCCTATTTACAACCCCGTTGACAACGGGGTTTAGACCGAACTATCGGGATAAATCGCTTGACAAGAGTACAAAAATATACTACGCTGATAATACAAGTTAATAACAAACGGTCTAAGGCCTTAATACAATAAGGTGGCACGCAACACCATGCGGGTTGTTGGTAAAGACTCAACACAATGAGCACTTACCAGTACCCGCTTTTTTTGTAGAAAAACTTATGGAAAATATAAAGATAGAATATGTAGACATAACCGACTTAAAGAGTCCTGACTATAATCCGCGGAAATGGGACGAAGAGAAGATGCGCCAACTAGCGCAAAGTATAACCAGTTTCGGAGCAATTGATCCTCTAATTATAAATAGCGCTCCAGAAAGAGAAGGGATTGTAATTGGTGGGAGCTTCAGGCTGTTCACACTGAAGAAGCTTGGATATAAGAAAGTTCCAGTGGTCTTCGTAAACATCCCCGACATAAAACGTGAGCAGGAGTTGAATATAAGGTTAAATGCCAATACTGGCGAATGGGATTGGAAGCTACTGGCTGACTTTGATGAATCTTTCCTAGCTACCATCGGATTTTCTAGTGAGGAGCTGGATGACATTTTTCAAATAGATGAAACACCAGAAGAATTTGATCTCGAAAAAGAACTTCGAAAATTAGATATCCAACAAATCGAAATTAAAAAAGGAGAGGTATATCAATTGGGAAGCTCTCGACTGATGTGTGGTGACTCAACGGTAGAATCTGACATTTTGAAGCTCATGAACGAAGAAAAAGCCGATATGTGCTTCACTGATCCTCCCTATATTCTGGATTATTTACATGGCAAGAAAAAACATGGCAAAGCTATTACAGGATTCGGAGCAAAACGAGATCGAAGATACTTAGAAACAGATATTCTACCACCCAACTTTACCGAATTATGGATGACCAATATTGCTAAGGTTCAAAAAGAGTATTTCTCGATTATCGTTTACGAAAATTGGAAGAACATCAGGACCGTATGGGGCGCCATGGAGAAGTACTGGCGGGTGAAAAATATGATTGTGTGGCACTTAAAAAATCGGCACCAGGGGTTTTCTGCAAGGTATAAATTCTTTTCGAAACATGATATTGCTATGGTCGGAGCGTCTCCTGACAAAGACATTCCATTTAACCTAGAAAAAGAGATTGATGGATTACAGGAGGAATATGAAACCGCTCTCTACGCCATTAGTGGGAAGCCGCATTGGGAAGGATACGAGCACGGAAAGAAAAATCAGCCAACCGATTTTATTGAATTTAACGCCTCCGATGAAAAACACTCCGGGCAAGGAGTTGTGTTTGGAACTAAGCCCATCGAAATACTAATCCCATACATAAAAGTACTTACAAAACGCGGTGATCTTATTATTGAACCGTTCGGAGGTTCCGGCAGTACATTAATTTCGGCGGAGAAGATGAAACGAAGATGTTACATCATGGAAAAATCTCCAGTCTATGCAGAAGTTATTAAGAAGCGCTGGGAGAGATTAACCGGCAAGAAAGCGAAGAAAATATTATGAACACAATCGACAAACGCCAAACTAAGGAAAAGGAGTTGTTGTTAGAGCAATTCAGAAAAACTCCAATTGTTCAGATTGCATGCGAAAAACTTGGAGTTGGCAGAGCCACATACTATCGATGGCGAAAAGAAAACCAGGAGTTTGCTCAAAAAGCAGATATTGCCCTTGAAGATGGAAATAAACTAGTCAATGACATGGCAGAAGCACAAATTATATCGGCAATCCGAGACAAGAACATGACTGCTATTCTTTTTTGGCTCAAAAGTCACCATCCATCTTATGCAACGCGGGTAGAGGTTACTGCTGGAGTTAAAAAGGACGAACCACTAACTGAGGATCAGGCCGAATTAATTAAGAAATCATTAATAATGGCAGGTATTATTCAAACGACTCAAAATGATAAACATACAGAATAAATTTATTCAGCAATTGTTAGCCAATAGGCCTTATAGAAAGCAATCGGTATATCTTTCTCATAAGCTCTTTTTTCCCGTTTATTTTGGTGGTTATCTTAAATGCCCATCCGCTCCATTTCAAGACGAAATTATTCGCCTTACCGAACAATCTGCAATTAACCAATGTTTTATTATGGCTTTCAGAGGATCTGGTAAATCTACTATCGTGAGCACCTCATATCCCATTTGGGCAATCATAGGAAAGCAACAAAAGAAATTAGTAGTCATAATCAGTCAGACTCAAAATCAAGGTCGATTCATTCTCAATAATATCCGCAGAGAACTGGAGGCAAACGATACTCTCATAAAAGATTTCGGCCCTTTTAACAACAACTCCATCGAGTGGAGTTCTAATTCACTCGATATCCCGGCGTACGGAGCAAAAATAGTTGCTGCCTCAACCGGAGAAGTTATTCGTGGCATTCGTAATGGTCCTAATCGGCCAGATCTTGTAATTCTTGATGATGTTGAGGATATTGCATCGATAAAAACTCTGGACGGACGGGATCGAACCCATGAATGGTTCACGAACGAAATAATACCTTTTGGAGATATCGGTACCCGTACAATTGTTGTTGGCAATATGCTTCACGAAGACTCGTTAATGATGAAATTAAAGGATTACAGTCGTCAACACATTAGAAATAGTGTTTTTGTCTCTTTTCCACTTATGGATGAAAACGGAAACTCACTTTGGCCTGGCAAATTTACCCCAGAAGTTATCAAAAATATTAAAGAAAGTGCCTTAACTCCACGCGCTTTTGAAATGGAATTTATGTTGCGAATCGTACCAAATGACCAACAAATAATTCAGAGAGATTGGATTCAATATTACGATTGTCTTCTCCCAAATGATAAAATTCCACCTCCCCGGATGATTATTATTAGTGTTGACTTGGCTATTAAAAAAGGTGATGGAAGAGATAAAACTGCAATTCTTGTTCTATACGTAACAGGTTATGGTAAGAATCTTCAGATTTATGTTTTACCAGAAATCATTAATGAACAATTAGACTTCACTGAACAAGTAGATACTATCGAAAAACTTTATATGAAACTCCAACAACAATTTAAAATTCTTCCTCAAATATATATTGAAGACGTAGGCTTTCAAGCTTTAATGGCCCAAAGTTTGATGCGCGTTCAGAAATTACCAGCTGAACCAGAAAAAATTGGGAATTTAGATAAACCCACTAGACTTTCTCTAGTATCACCTTATGTCAAAACCGGAAAAGTATTTTTTCCAAACACTGGAGCAGAAACGTTGCTCAATCAAATCCTAAATATTTATTCAACGAAATATGATGATTTAGCAGACGCTTTTTCAATGGGGCTAAATATTGTTGTTAAAAATGACTATCCAAGCTACGATAATGAAGGTCGACCTAAGAAAGATGATTCTCATCCGCATTTAGAGGACATGTACTATCTCGGAGGAGTATGGCATGACAAAACTAGACCAATTACCGCTGGGATGCTTACTGAAAAGTTTTAGCCTCGCATCAATAATTGATAGTTTTATTGTTGCTCCCGGATACCCCATCATAGTAAATGGCAAACGCATTGAGTCCTGAATTGCCATTTTTGGTATATTGGCCGACATAATGCGTGTCGTAAAACTTTTCTTCGTCTTTAGTCATTGTGTCGCCAATCACTTTGTCTCTTAACACTGCTGCCTTTTTGTCTGTAAACACCATGATGAACGCATTTTTATCGTTCTTGGTATCCGACTTGAGCTTTTGTCCCAAAGTTGTCATATCAGCCTCGTTCAGGTAATCAGCCGGGATAAGGATAATCTTCCCTTTTCCACCATTGTTAATGTCCCATTGCTGCAAAACTTCATAAGAGATGACCTTTACCGGCGTCGAGGTAGGCTGGACTTTTTGCTGTACTACACTTTGGGTACTCTTTTGGTCGGTCGAAGATCCCTTACCAATCATTCCCAAGATAACAATTAATAGGAAGCCTCCTCCGATAATAAGTAATACTTTTTTCATATTTTCACCTCCTTTCAGTGATGTTGTAATGCTAACTTACATTTAGCAGGAAATCAAGCCTTTTTCAAGGCTAAATGCTAACTGTGGCTAAGTGGACTATGAGTTCAATGTTTTTAACAATTAACACATGCGAAAGAATGCTAAGTTACCAAAGGTGTTGGGAAAGAAAATCCAACGGAAACGAAATGAAATTGGGCTAACCCAAGAAGAATTAGCGGACAAGGTGGGTATTAGCCGAGCATATATGGGCTATATAGAGCAAGGTAGAAACGCGCCCTCATTAGAGATCCTCAGTAAAATTGCTCGTATTTTGAAGATTTCTATTGATATTTCCTAAGATATAGTATTTTAGGGCTAGACTTACACCACCTTTGCGGTACCTTGTACCCTTGATATGGGTACTACCCCTACAAATAGTGAGGCTCCAATAATTGAGTATTGCCTTTACGCGAGGAAGTCTTCAGAGGACGATGAGCGACAAGCCATGTCGATTGATTCGCAGATTAAGGAAATGACCGATTTGGCGACAAAAGATGGAATTATCATTAAAGAAGTAAGAAAAGAAAGTCATTCAGCCAAAATATCTGGACAAAGACCAGTATTTATGGCTTTGCTCAATGATATAAGCAAAGGTAGATTTACAGGAATCCTCACTTGGGCGCCGGATCGATTGAGTAGAAATGCAGGAGACTTAGGAATGTTGGTCGATTTAATGGATCAAGGTAAGGTTCTTCAAATAAAAACCTACTCTCAAAATTTCTCAAATAATCCGAACGAAAAATTCCTCCTCATGATTTTATGTAGCCAAGCAAAACTTGAAAATGACCAAAAGGGGTTAAACGTAAAGCGAGGAATCCGGGCAAAATGCGAAATGGGTTTTCGACCAGGCATGGCACCACTTGGATATTTCAACAGAGCTTTTAACGGCATAAAAGATATTATTATTGATCCGGATCGTGGACCAATAGTAACGGAAGCCTTTCAAAAAGTCGCCGATAATGGCACTTCCGGAAGAACTCTCAAAAAATGGTTGGTTGAAAAAGGATTTACCAATCGATCAGGAAAACCAATCAGTTTAAGCCAGATTTACCTTATGTTAAAAAACCCATTCTACTATGGAGAATTTGAATATCCAGTCGGAGGCGGAAACTGGTACAAAGGGTCGTATCAGCCACTTATCGATAAAGAACTCTTTGATAAAGTTAAAAAACAACTAGTCGTTCCGGCAAAATCCAAATGGGGTAGCAAAATATTTACCTTCAAAGGATTATTCAAATGTGCCTCATGCGGATCAAGTTTAGTTGGAGAAGATAAATATAGACAAAGAAAATTTAGAGATCCGGTATATCACGTTTACTATCACTGTACCCGTCAAATAGACTACGACTGCCCTGAGGACTACATTAGCGAAGAAGGACTGGCGAAGGCATTATTCAGATTTATTAACTTTACCTATATCGCTCATCCCCAAATCATCAATCTAACCCAAGAGATCCGGGAAGGAATAAACGAATACAAAAAGGTCAGAGATGATGTGCTACTTAGGCAAGACATCAACCCAGACGAGAAGACAATGGACATAAGGGACTACGCAAGGCACGTCTTAAGCAATGGAGATGTGGAGAGAAAACGCCAATTAATTCAGCTATTTAGCGAACAGTTGTATCTTCATGACCGAAAGGTCGTATCTTCGAGGGTAAAAAAGGCCACTGAATAACAAGGGTACGGTCCGAAACTCCCAATAATAAATAGACACTTAGCAAGCAGAATCGGGCTTTTTCAGAGCTTACGGTCGCTTAGTGTCCAGTCTTGCTGCCAATTATAGATTCTCACTATAGCTTCAATCTCCAATATACAAAACCCCGCCCAAGATTAGGCGGGGTCTTAAGAAAGCGCTTCAATTTATTACGCTTATTCGCCAATTGTTTTAACTTGAATTTTTTTAGGTTGCGCTTTCGGGGACTTGGTAAAGGCAATAGTCATTACTCCGTGCTTGTAAGTAGCCTCCGGATCTTTGGTAGTATCCACATCACCAGGAACAGCTACTCGGTAAGAGAACGATCTACTTGCCTTCCTGTAATACTTCTTTTTCTTGTCTTCCTCTTCTTCATTTGTCTCTCCTCGAACCCAAACATAGCCATCCTGAAAGGTCACCTCCACATTTTTAGGATCAATGCCAGGAACGGCTGCTTCCACATATACTTTATCCTCGTCTTCGTAGACGGAAAGACCGCTTTGGGTTGAAGGGGAAGTTAGCCACTCCTCGTCTTCATCCCAAAAGTCCGGAAGAGAAAGGCTGGGAAATGATAATAGCCTTCTTGGAATTAGACTGGTTGTCATTTTTTTCACCTCCTTTCATTTTTATTATATAGAAAAACTTTTAATTTAAGGTGGTAGGAGGTAACCAGATTCACACTGTAGAAGTCTTTTGCTAAGTCCCTACTAAAAGACTGCAAAGGTGATTGTTAAAGCCACTATCGCAGGCTAATGCGTCACTGGTTTTCCTGACCACCTTAGCACTCTTATACCATAAGTGCTAATTATTTGTCAAGAGGTTTTTTATATTATCTTTACGCTAGATTGTCTTTCTGAAAGAAAAAAGATAGCTGGATAACATGGATGTGGTCCGAAACTCCAATAATAAAATAGATACTTAGTAAGCAGAATCGGGCTTTTTCAGAGCTTACGGTCGCTTAGTGTCCAGTCTTGCTGGGGAGCATGGATTCGAACCATGAGTAAGCAGCTCCAAAGGCTGCTGTGTTACCATTACACCACTCCCCAATCTATGATATTTTACCAGAAATTTCCGTCAAAAAAGGACGGCTGTTAGCCGCCCTTTCTTTCACAGACAATTATGAATACTTTACGGACTCGGTGTTGGTTTTAAAGGTAATGAATAATCTTTAAGTTGAGTCACTTCAGTAACCGTACTGTTTGTTTTATCCCACATCCCTTTTACGCGGACTCTATGTCCATTTTGCACATCAGAAGTACAACTGATTGCGTCTTCTTTTCTGTTTACGCATTTCGTCGATTCATTCAAAGTAACTTTTTGTGCACCCCGTGCAACAGTGTTTAGCGTAAACGTACTCCCACTCAAATCTGCAACCGTTCCTATAAATGCGCCAAACCGTTTCATAATCGATACGTCCCGTATTAATTTTGCAAGAATGGTCGTCTTTCCTTCATCTACATATTTTCCCCATACATTAACCTTATCCCCAACCGCTATTTCGGCAAGGGATGATTTTCCCCAAAAATGCCGTCTGAACTGAGTGTTTCCATCTGTCTGGACGGTGTAGATTTTTCCGTCTTTTTCAACCGTCAAATTTGATCCGTCTTTTGATTTTACTTCGCCGTTTAAGATATGGGTAAATATGGTTTTATTGAGTTTTTTCAATTCTTTTGTATCGTTCCGTACTTCTTTCTTGTCGTTACGCAGGTCTTTAAGCAAGCCTTTTCTTAAACCAAATGACGGAATAAGTGACGGAGATATATCCTCACCAAAAACCGGAAACGAGAGTAAAAAAACAATTGAAATTGCAAAAATATTTGCTAATAATCTTTTTTTCATGATACGTTTATAATTTGTAACCTTCGTACCTACTATATGCCAGAATGGGGAAAAAGTTTCACTATTCCGTTTGTGGTCCTGAATTCAGAGTTACCGTCAATTCTTTTTCTGACGAATTTCCATTTTGGTCTACCGCAAGAACAGATACTATATTATCTCCTTCATCCAGACTTAGGCTCGCCGAAAAATTTCCCTGACTGTCAGCTTTTACGTCTTTTTCATTAATTGAGACATCAATACCGGGAAGAGTTTTTCCCGTAACTTGAATAGTAGGAGTGGATACCACGGCGTTGTTTTGTGGTTGTGAAACAGTAAGGGAAATTTCGTTTGTATTTTTCTGGGCTGTTGTTTGACCTGTAGGATTGCTTTCTTCTGGTTTTGAAGTAGGTGATCCGGTTATTTCTCCTGTAGTATCTGTTTTTTGGGGAGAGGTTTTTAGCCCTTTATACGCCATAATTCCCCATCCGAAAATAAGAATTAAAATGAGGTATATCAATATATTTTTTTTCATGTTTTTAATCTTCGGTAGAAACTATTAATATCTTTTCCAATATCTTCTTAAGGAACGTATCTTATTCTTTATTTTGCCAGAATTTTTAATAAAAAACAATACTAATAGTAGAAGTGTAACAGATAAAATAATCAATATCAAAACATCATGTTTTGGCAATTCTTCATAGAGGGTATTAATGACATCTCCAATATATTCTTTGATTATCTCCCCGTCTTCTTTAAAGAGTTGCAGCATATCAAGAGTCTGCTGTTCAATCAGCTGTCTCAAGATGCTTACCAAAAGCAGTATTCCGCAAAACCCAACAATAATTATTGAACTGATACGGAGGATCAGTTCCAATACGGTTTTCTTCGTTTCAAATGTATAGACAGTATTGATTATTTTCCTTTCAAGCTTTTTCATAGAGTTCTTTAACTTGTAAACGGGTTCTCCGTATTATAGTCCGAACTGTATTTATCGGCCTTTTGCATTTTTTGGCAATTTCTTCGTACGAATATCCCTCTTGTAATAATTGTAATATGTTCTGTTGTTCTCCGGATAATTTTTCTAAAACGGAAGAATAATCTTCTGTATAAAAATCATCCATTTCACTCTTTGACTCCAACGACTCATCCAGCGAAACTGCATCTTTATGTGACCTGAAATACATTTTCAGCTCATTTTTTGCGATCTGAAAAAGATACGGTAATACCGGTTTTGATTCATCAAACCGTTGAATCGCTTTGTAAAAACTCACAAATGTATTTTGCACCAGGTCATCAACGTCAAGCTTCTGGAATAATCTTGATTTTACGTACCGGTATATCTGCGGCGTATATTCGTCTACGATTATGGAAAAATAATCGATCTCGCCGTTCTTGATTCTTTTAACCGCGTCGCGGTCCGAGACTTTCATACGTCCAATATTACCACATGATATAATTATGCAATGAAACATGGTAAAGTTCTTCTCATTGGAAGGCCAAATGTAGGGAAATCAACGTTTGTCAATAATCTTATTGGCCAAAAAGTTGCGATCACTTCTCCTAAACCCCAGACAACCCGCTTCCCTATCAAGGCGGTTTACACAGAAGAGCGCGGAACAATCATTTTTGTCGATACGCCGGGAATCATGGAAAAAACCGAAGACGCAATCTCAAAAAAAATCAATGAGAAAACGCTAAAAACCCTCCATGAAGAAGTCGATGCGGTGATTTACATGGTTGACCAAACCAGGAAGCGGGATTTTGAAGAAGCCCGGGTTTTAGGACTCGTACGTAAAATAGACAAACCGAAAATTCTTGTTATCAATAAAATTGATGATGAGGGAAAATCATTTTTACCCCAATATAAGTTTCTCGAGGACGAGTTTAAATATGTGTTTCAAATTTCCGCCCTCCATAAAAAGCATGTAAAACCTTTAATGGACACGATTTTTAGTCTTTTGACTGATAAAAAATCCGAGGAAATACCAAAAGATCTTGTATATCCTGTTTTGAATATCGACAGCAAGATTTTCATCTCGGAACTTATCCGTGAAAAAGTATTTTTGATGATGGGAGAAGAAATTCCGTACACCACGACCGTTGTCGTTGACGAAATCACCGAACGGAACGATAATCTTACCTACATAAAGGCACGGATTCTCACCACAAATGACCGCTACAAAAGAATGCTTATCGGGGCGGGAGGAAGGAAAATAAAAGAAATGGGAAGTTATGCCCGGAAAGATATTGCCCTTGCAACCGGCAAAAAAATTTACCTTGATCTTAACGTTGAAACCGATCCTCACTGGCAGGAAATATTTTATTAAGGCCATGCATACAAAAGTCATTCGTCACTTCAAAAATAACGATCCTATCCTTTTTTCGGTTATTCAAAAAAACAAAACTATTCAGGAGTTGGAACTTTCGCGGTCAAACAACTATTTGAAAAGTCTTTGCCGCGAAATCATCGGGCAGCAACTGGCGAGTAAGGCCGCTCATAAAATATTCAAACGGTTTCTTTCGTTATTTCCAAAAAAAAAGATTACACCGGAAAGCATTCTTGCCGTTCCTGATCAAAAAATCCGTGATACAGGACCCGCGTGGTCAAAAGTCCGTTTTATAAAAGGATTGGCAAAGAAAATTGCCGATAAGGAACTTGATTTAAAAAAACTCAAAAGACTGGAAAATGAGTTAGTCATGAATGAGCTGCAGAAAATTAAGGGAATCGGACCGTGGACTGCGGAAATGTTCCTTATGTTTGCCATGGGACGGGAAGACGTGTTTTCGCACGGCGATTACGGACTGCGCAAATCAATAAGGTTGCTTTATCAATTTAAGAGAGAACCGACAAGAAAACAGATAGAAAAAATTGTAAAAAAATGGTCACCATACCGGACATATGCATGTCTGGTTTTGTGGGAGATACTGGATAATGATTAAAGCACTTCGCTTTCTTTCTCAGGAGATGATTCTTCAAGGATATACATATCGCTCCCCCGTTCATCGACACCAACAAACTGCGCGTCACCCCGGATAATCCGCTCCATCGGCCGGCATACACCGCAGCCCGTTTTATACGGACATTTGAAAACCGAGAGTTGCCGAGCAAGTTTTATTTTTTTTGCAACTTCAAAAACTTTTTTATATGCTTCTTCCGCATCAGGAAGTTTTTTCTCCGTGGGTTCATTATTCCGCTCAATATACCAATAGCTTGCTTTATCAACCGTCCGGTTCTGGCAGTTTTTTGCTAAAAGATAATAGATCGGCAACTGAAGAGACCCTGCTTCTTCCTCGTTTTTACTCGTTTTGAAATCAATAATGTGTACGCCGTTGAAATCGGGAAGATATTCCAGCCAGTCAATCTTTCCGCACAAAATAATATTGTCTTTCTCGGAAAGCCAATAATGAATGATGTCCATATCGGATTTTATCCGTACCGCTTTTTTTGCCAATGGCCCCGGGTGTTCCATTACCCGATTGAGCATATCTTCCCCTCTTTTCTTGAACCGTAGTTCCATTTCCGGGTTGGTAAACCCTCCACGTCTTCCCGAAATATTACCCCATAAGGCGTGAAATTTTATCACCAGTGATTCTTTCATACGTTCTTCTGCGGGGATCGTTGAAAGCGATTCCAAAACTTGATGAATGATTTGTCCCAATGACAAAGGAGCAGTAACCAATTTTATTTTATGCCCTGATTTTGGATCGCGGTACATGTGTTTCAAATAATAGGCGCGGGGGCATTTAAGAAAGTCTCCGATTGATGTGTGGGAAACCCAGACTGCATTATAAGGATCAGCTACCATAATAAACAGTTCAATTATAATAGAATCATGAAAAATATGCCGAAAACATCTGACGCGCATTTATTTACGCCCGCAAAACCAGTTAATCATACCGATGAGAAATCATTACTTGAAATGGGGTTTCCGGAAAAATTCCTTTCTCTTTTTTACCACCTTTCTACTCCTGAGAAAATACAGGATTATTTAAAAAAGGAACTGGTTTATAACGAAAAAGAAACCTTCCGTTCATTTATTGATATCGCGGAGTCAAAAACCGCAGACTGTTTTGAAGGCGGAGTCGGATTCGCATATCCTCTTCTGTATCTTCACGGATATCATCCGCAAATTGTTATGATACACGCGGACAACAAAATCGATGTTGATCATACCCTTGTCGCATACCGGTTGAAAAACAAAATCGGAACGATTGCAAAATCAAATTATCCCTTATTGACGGACCGGCCTCCGGAATTTGATACGTTACGCGATCTTATTCTTACATACTATCCGCATTATGTCTGCGAAATTAAGGAGCATGAATTCCATGGAATGTATACGGTTATCGGATTTTCCGACCCGATTGATTTGGTAAAAAAATTTGGAACCGGTTGGTTTTTTGCAAGAGGCGATAATGCCTTGGAATATCTCTACGATCATTTTACGGAAGATGTCTTATGCACCCGTATGTTCAGTAGTTGCCGGTTTCCCTATCCTCCCGAGGAAAAAGCTTAATAATATTCTTCCACTGCTTTATTCCACTTGCAGTATTCGCATTCCGGTGACGATTCCGGCATTGGATTTTTGAGAATTTCGATTGCTTTTTGTATTCGTGCCAGGACTCTTTCGGGATGAGCTTCGACTTTTTTTATTGTAACCGCCATGGGGAATCCATTATGGACTTCACTGTGAAACTCGGGGTACAAAAATAAGAGATATCCGTAATGAGGTGTTTTTTTTCTGTTCTCTTCCATCAAATACACGTATTCGTCGATTTGATGCTGATAGGCATCCATTATTTCTTTTTCGTTCGGGTCGCTTGAGGTTGTTTTGAAATCAACAGGAATGTAAAAATCGCCATCAACAATACACTCATCAAGTTTTCCCCAGAATCCGTATTCGTCACCGACTTTATGAAAATATTTTTCCTGGAAGGGGTCCTCCAGCTTTCCTTTGATTTTTCCATCAATCATCGGCGGCAGTTTTCCTTTTTTCCGGTATCCGTCAAAATAGTCCTTCATTACGATATCAAAACGGTTTGACAGGCGCGAAACAATCCCTTGCGGCTGGTAAATTTTTTTGTTATACCGCAACCAAAAACATTTCGGGCAAGTATTAATCCATTCTATTCCCGTATGCGAAAGCCATTTGAGCTTTTTCTCCTTCATATCGGGTAAGAATGAAAGCTGGTCGTGAAGTGTTTTTTTCATATCAGCTGGTAAGCTTATTAATTCTTTTTATGCATTCCTCTTTGCCTAAAATTTCCATAGACTCGTTTAAAGGAGGAGTTATTTTTTTTCCTGAGACCGCTATCCGAAGTACCATAAAGAACTCGCTGTTTTTCACCTTAAGTTTTTTAGCCAATTCTACCATTGCTTCTCCGATTTTTTCCGCTTTCCATTCCTTAACTTCCATCAATGTCTCCACCATTTTTATTAACATTTCCTTTTTTGATAAAAGATCTATCTCATATTTCTCGGGTTCTTTAAATAAAAATTCACAGAGAGGTAAATAATCGGAAAGTTTTTTTATTCGTTCCTGAACTAAAGGAATTGTTTTCTCAATGATATCTTCAGTTAATTTATTTTTATAGAAATTAGAAATTAGAAATTTCAAATTAGAAATTGTGAGTTTGCGGATGTATTCCCCGTTCATCCATTCAAGCTTATTGATATCAAAAATCGGGGCAACTGCTTTCAGGTCTTTCAGTTCGAACAGTTTAATGAATTCCTCCATCGAAAATTCTTCCTTTCCATCCGGATGACTCCATCCCATGAGAGCGAGATAATTAAGAATCGCCTCAGGCAAATATCCTTGTTCCTGATACCATGAAACGTTTGTGTGCCCCTGACGTTTTGACAATTTTGATTTATCGGGATTTCTGAGAATCGGCGTATGGAATGCCAACGGTTTTTTCCATCCGAAAAAATCATATAAAAGATCGTGTTTCGGAGATGAGGGCAGCCACTCTTCACCCCTGACCATGTGAGTAATTTCCATCAAGTGGTCGTCAACCACAACCGCAAGATGATAGGTGGGAAATCCATCAGACTTTAAGAGAACCTGATCATCGATGGTATTTGAGTCAAACTCTATCTCTCCCCGAATTTCATCCTTTACTTTTATTTTTTTGCTCTCGGGGACCTTGAGCCGGATAACCCAATGCTCCCCTTTTGTTAACTTTTCGTCAACTTCCGTTTTCGATAGCGTTCGGCAGTGTTTATCGTACATGGGCACTTTTCCTTCTTTTTGTATTTGATTTCTTACTTCTTCCAACCGTTCTTTCGTGCAAAAACAATAATAGGCGCTTTTTTTTTCAACCAATTCAAGTGCATGTTTTTTGTATTGTTCAAGTCTCTCTGACTGACGATACGGCCCGCATTTTCCTTTTTTACGGGGGCTTTCGTCTTCGGTTAGTCCAAACCAGTCAAGAGCTTCGAATAACTTTTGTTCCGCGTCTTCGACAAAACGGGCCCTGTCGGTATCCTCAATCCGTACAATAAAGGCTCCGTTATTCTTTTTGGCGAATGCATAATCAAATAGTGCTTGATATACGGTGCCTATATGGGGATATCCTGTTGGAGACGGCGCTATTCTTGTTCTGACCATGTATTCATTATATAATACTTTTCCATGTATTCAGCCTGCCTCTGTTCAAAAAAACAGTCACTATTTATTCCATATATTTCGTATAAAAACGAAACTGTTTTTAAAGATTTCGAAGGTATTGTCATCGCCCAATGCAAAAAATGCGGATTATTGAAGACATTTCCTCCAAAAAATATCAGCTTTAATCCAAAACAGAGTAGAAACGACATGTACGAATCCAAACGATCGTATTTTGTAAAACTTTTTTTTCCTATAGTCAACAAAATCAAACAATATAGACCATCAGGAAAAATTCTCGACGTCGGTTGCTCGTCAGGACTGCTTCTTGAATTGTTACGGAAAGAAAAATACGACGTCTACGGAATAGAACCCAATGATAAAGCATTCATCACTGCAAAAAAGAAATTTCAGAAAAAAATATTTCATGGAACGTTGCCTCTTTACATGAAAATCAATAAAAAGAAATTTGACGTCGTTATCTACAATCATGTCCTCGAGCATATTGAAGATGTAAAGATAGAAATTTCTCTAATCAAGAAGAACCTCAAAAAAGACGGAATTTTGGTTCTCGGCCTGCCAAATACTAATAATTGTATTTTTTACCTCCGGAAAAAATACTGGGAACCGTTGATGCCGCTTGAACATATCTGGCATTTCTCAAAAAATGATCTTGTGCCATATTTAAATAGAAACGGCTTTGCGGTAACCGATGTTAGTTTTTCAGACGATAGCCGTAATGACTATCCTTTATTGAAACGCCTGTACTTTTCCATATTGTCATTTGTCAACAAACTGCTCTATACTGGTGAAGCCATGTTGCTTATTTCAAAAAAAACAATATGAAAAAAGTCCATTGTCTCAAATGCGGAGCCCCCACTAAAAAAACAGGAGTGAACCTGCATATCTGTCCCCGTTGTGATTTTCACTACTATGAAAATCCCCGCCCGACGAATGCGGTTATTTTTGAAAATGAAAAAAAAGAAATTCTTCTCGTAAAACGGGCTCATCCTCCAAAAAAGGGATACTGGGATCTTCCCGGAGGGTTCGCCGGTTTTAACGAAACATTTGAAGAAGGGGCCAAACGTGAGATCAAGGAAGAACTTGGAATTTCCATATCAAAGCTCCGATATATTCATTCTTACCATAACTTATATTTATATAAAGGAATATATTATCATACATTGTGCGTTACGTTCGCTTCTCAATTACCAAGTCAGACAATTACCCCAAAGGACGATGTAGCGTCAATCCGATTTTTCCGGAGAGATGCGATTCCTTTCGAAAGAATTGCTTTTGCCGCGGTAAAAAAAGGTCTCGAGGTGTATTTATCTTCGTTTCATCAAGCGGGCAAAACCATACAATCCAAAGAATAAAGGAAGAATCAGGATATTTCCGTATTTGAATAGGTCTTTTATATTATCCGCCAAATCCGGTAACGGATAAAATGAGACCGCGCGCTGACGGATTCCGGAAAGCGCTCCTCCCGATGCAAAATCATTCACTGCGTTTAATACGAATTCGAGATTGTCCGAAGTTCTTGTCAAAAATTTCTCTAAAATAAACCGTGATGAAGGAATCACCAATAACGCACCGTTTTTGTCTTTCAGTTCAGTAGCAATAGCAAATGGCTTCAACTCATCTACCCGTGGTTGCGGAATATTTTGAGGATTAAGAAGGAAATTATCTTTTTGTTCCCACGATTTATTGCTCGTTTTTATGAGCGCATTTCCTCCGTTCACGGATGAAACCCATGGAAAAGTAAGTTGTTGTATATTCGAAAAATACGATGATTTTGTATTGAACGCATTTGTTTTTACCCAAAATGGATATGGGGACAGAAATGAAACCTGGCTATTTCCAAAATTAACCAACTCCGCATTAGCCGAAAGAACTAAATCGGTATTCAACGTAATTCCATATCCGGCAAGAAGCGAAGAAAGATTGTGCTTTGCCGGTACGGTCGATAGATTATCCTCTACCCATACGCCGTCTACGAAAAAAATTGCCTTTCCTCCGTTACCGATATAATTTTTGATCGCCTGAATTTCCTGGGAATCATATTCTTTTTTATTATCGTCAAAAACCAAAATCGTTTTTATCGATTGGTCTATTTCCTTTCCGACAAAACTCAAATCGAACTGTTGCCTCATGATACTTTTGAATGTCACCAGATCGTCCTGATTCGGATTGGAGCTATCTTCTTTTCCCAATATTCCTATTTTGATTAATTCTTTTCTTGTTAGTTTATAGATCGAGGCGGTCAGATTATATTCAAGGCTTTCAATATCGGTAACCTGAGGCAATAGTTCTTTTTTATCTCCGTAGGAGAGTGCGATGCCGAAATATGATGACGAAACCGCATATTTGTCCTGCTCGAGTTGGGAAAATTGTATTTGGGGAATTCCCAGCCCCTGTACTTCCGTCAAGGCATTTTGATCTTTTTTTGGGTCAAGCACTTTGATAGTCAATCTTCCTTTGTTTTCCTTTTTGTACTCATTCAAAAGATCGGTTACTTCATTTTTCAATGGGAGAAGCCGGGTAGGCAAATCCGAGGATGCAAAAAATTTTATCGTCACCACGTCATCAAGATTATGAAGTATTTTCTTGGTCGATGCCGAAAGCGTATATGCCTTTCCATACGACAGGTCGTATCTTAAAAAAGAAACTGAAGAAAAAACAACGTTAAAAACAACAAATGCTCCGATAGCCAAAAAACAAATGGCCGGAATCTTCAGTTTTTGCAGGTTTAATAATCTGATAAAATTCACTGTTTTCATAATTAATACAGCATCAATCCCTTCTTTCCAGACTGATAATCGTAAGGAATAATGAGATTGTCAAAAGTGTCAAAAAATAGAAAACCGAACGGATGTCAATAACTCCCTTTACGAAATTCGCCAAATGATATTGAGGGGTAAAATAGTTAAGAAAATCGAGAAGCGCTTTTGGGAAAACCGTTGCCATAAAATCAGTTCCAAGGACCAATAAGATAAAAAGCGTGATAATCGATGCAAGAAACGCCACGACTTGATTTTTTGTTTGTGATGAAAAAAACATGGTCACGCCGATAAATGTAGCGCCCAATAATAAAGATCCAAAATATCCGGCAATGATTTCGAGAACATAGAGCTTTGAAAGAAAAAACAATGATACCGGTAATCCCAACGTAAGGATTAATCCAATACCCGTTAATGTGCAAAGTGCTAAAAACTTAGAAAACACTATGTGCGATTCGGAAACAGGAAGCGTCAGTAACGTTTCAATCGTATTGGTCCGGCGCTCTTCAGAAATAATTCTCATTGTTAAGGCCGGAATAAAGATGAGGAAAATCCATGGAAGAAGGCTGAAAAAAGACCTCAATGATGCGCTTCCTACAACAAAAATATCTTTTACATACAGAAAATTGGCGAATACGGCAAATAATGCAACAACAATATATCCTATCGGATTGTTTAGATAATATCTGAGTTCTTTTTTATACAAAACAAGCATATTACTCTTTGATTAATTTTCTAAATAACTTTTCTACCGTTCCCTTCCCTTTTGGATTTACGTCATCATAAACGATTTTTCCCATGTTGATAATGATTAATTTGGTTGCAACATCTTCTACTTCGGATAGGATATGAGTTGAAAATATTACTGTTTTTTTCCGCGCAAGGCTTTTAATGAGATGTTTGATTTTATCTTGTTCAAGCGGATCAAGTCCGGAAGTAGGCTCGTCCAGAACTAGGATGTCCGGATCCCCGATCAAGGAAGCTGCTAATCCTACTCTTTGTTTGAATCCCCGTGATAATTCTTCTATTTTTTTGGAGAGCGCTTCCTCAAGACCAACTTGAGAGATAATTCCTTCATGATCATTTGCATTTTTTATTTTTGCGATAAACTCCAAATATTCCTCAACTTTCATCTCCTGATATAAAGGATTGTTTTCCGGTAAATACCCTATATGTTTTAACACTTCAATCCTGTTTTCAAATGGATCAAGATTATTTACCGAGATATTTCCCTCTGTGGGAAGAAGATATCCGAGAATGAGACGCATCGTGGTGGTCTTGCCTGCTCCATTCGGCCCAAGAAATCCGATAATTTCTCCTTCCCGTGCTTTAAATGAAACGGCATCAACGGCTATTTTTTTGTTGAATTTTTTAGTTACCGAAGACAGGGAAATCATAGGATATAGGTATAACAAAAGTTACAGATTTTTTCAATAAAACAATCGCAGAATATCTCCGTCAATCGTCCTTTTATCCTTAAAGAACCTTTGCCTGTTAAGGATAACATCATACAATAAGATCGACCGGGACACATTTGCTGAATATACTATTGTACTGCCGTCAAAATCTATTTGAAAATTTTGCATTTCCGGAAGTTTTGTGAAGTAAAGGTTTTCGTTAGCATACCAGATATTGCTTACAATCGTTCCGCTCCGCAACCAAACGATCTTATTAATCTTGTCAACCGAATTTCCCGTAAATAGACTGTTGACTTTACTATCGACATTATATTTGAATAGTTGGTTGTCTTTTGTATACAAAATTTTCGATCCGTCGGACGAAACCGCATAGAGCGTATTATTTGGCAAAGGAAATATCTCCTGCTCATTTCCGTTGAGCCGTTCATCAAAATAAGTCCGGACAAGTTTTGTTGAAAAAATCGCTCCATTGCTTATTTTGGAAACCAGAGTGTAAATAAACTTGCTTGTTCCGTCCCAAACAAGCGGTCCCGTCACTACGGTTCCATCCGCTTCAACCGTCGGATTATGAGAAACAAGTTGATAATCCTGATGATTTTGCAGATTATATACGCTTACTCCCTGGTTGACAAAAGCTATGTACTGGCCGTTTGGAGAAAAATTGAAGTTCTCCCTATACGCGATGGTTTGAACGACTCCGGTTCTCTGGCAACTGTTTTTTATAAAGTCGTATAAGACAAGTTCTCCCTGATCAAAAACGCTTTTTCCGGTAAGAATATCATTTTTCCAGTTTGGATTTTCTCTCATTTGTGCTTCGGTCGGAATAAGAAACGCGAGCGTCTGTCCGTCAGGAGAACGGGCCATAAGATTTTTCAGAAAATCTATCGGCACTACTTCAACTCCGTCACAAATGAATTGATGCGTAAGTTCATTGGATCCATCAATATCCATTGTTTTAAACTCATTTTTTGAATAGACAAATATGCGTTTGCTCCATGAAAGCAGATTCCTGTTTACTACCGGAGGCTGTGTTGGTGAGAGTTGGGTCTGAAGGTCATTGAACCCTATTGTGTATAAGGTTCCTCCTGACGCATCGGTCAACACGAGTCCATTTTGCTGTTCAATAATTTTTGCGTATGGCGTCTTCGCTTCCGGCAAAGGAACCTCAATTCTCCGTTTATCAACATCGGTAAACGTAGTAAGTTCTTTATAATAATTTGTCGGGTACCCGCTCAAAAGAAGTGGAATGAAATAGTAAATCAGTCTATCGCTCAATAATAAAGCAAGATTACCGTTTGCATCAAACTGATAAAGGAGCAATGGTTGACTGATTACCTGCAATTGCCCTTCAACATTATTTTCCAGTGAATAAATAAATAACTGGGTGGTTTTATTTTTATCAACCAACAGATATGCTGCAAATTTCTTCGTAGGGGAAATTTTGTAATCAAGCGAGTTTCCGCACTTATCGAGTTTTTTAACAAATAATTTTTTTATTGATGTCGTTACTACCAGTTGGCAATCGATACTATATCCAAGTGATTGGATTGTTTCATCATTTGCGGTTTCCGGCGCTTTTGTTGGTGAAGGAAGAGCGATTTTGCTTTCGGGGTTTTTAACCTGTTTTTTTTTCGATGTTCCTAAAAAGAATACAAGTAAAAAAATAGCGATAATAAATACAATGACAAAAACCATCCCGAGAAGAAAGATCTTTTGGTTTTTTTTCTCGATAAGAAACGTTTTTAGAGCCGTTAAAGGACCGTTAGCGGGTGTTGTTTGTTCCATTAATTACACTATACAATCTTTGCCATTTTATAGCAATTTCGAAGTTATTTTGCCGCTTCGGCAAAGTTTTTTTCGACGACAGTCCAGTCAAGATTGTCAAAGAATACATCAATATATCCACTCCTGTTGACTCCATAGTCGATAAAATATGCATGCTCATACGTATCCAGTGCCACTACGGGTTTTGCCTCCCAAACCGGATAGGAATTTTGAGCGTCACCAAGATAATTGAATAGTTTTTGCTCTCTCGTATTCCACGCGGTCCAGACCCAGCCCCTCGCCGCGATACCCGTTGCCTTCATATCTTTTTTGTATGCTTCAAAAGATCCAAAATCTTTATCGATCTGTTTCATTACGTTCCCCGTCGGCAAACCTCCTTTACCGCCAAGATGCGAGAAATAGATTTCGTGATTGACAACCCCTCCCCACGCAAACGTAAGCTCGACTTTAAGTTCCCGCACCATCGAATAAACTTGGTTTGCTTTTGCATAATCGTCATCGGTAAGCTGGGATATTTTTTCCATGACCTCATTGTACTTATTCACGTATCCTTGATAGAGTTTAAGATGTTCTTCTACTGTTTTTTTTGAAATGCCTTTCATCGAGGTTAATGACTCAGAAAAGGTTTTAGGGACAAGTTTTGTAACGTTCATAGGTATAGATTAAAAATTAATAATACGTTTAAAGTCGGGGTAATCCAAAAAGTATTAGTGCAAATATTGCATGAAAAAAAACAGAGATGGCAAAAGCCCACCAATACCAACAATGATATTGATAAAACTTCTTAAACCAGCTTTTTTGTAAAAGTTGCAAATATATCTTTGTTCCCAAAAAACACCTGCAGGAAAAGAGAACAAGGAACAAAAAAAATAAATTACTGATTCCTAACCATGCAATAAGATTGTTGGTTATGAAACTCATAGGTTTATTCGACGATCAATGATCCTTTCATGTCTTTGTGTCCTGCTCCGCAAAGTACTGAACACATGAACGTAAAAGTTCCTTTTTTATCAGCCACGAACTCGACAGTTATTTCTTTTCCCGGTTCAAGCTGTTGATCGACGTTAAAATCGGGAAGTGAAAATCCGTGTGTTACATCAGTGCTTGTTATTTTCAATCGTACCGTTTCTCCCTGTTTTACCCTAATTTCTGAGGGATCGAATTGAAATTTTTTTGCGGTCATCGTTATCTCCTTTACCTGGTTTGATGTCTGAGGCGTTACCTGTTGTGTTTGCGTCGGTGACGGATTCACTGATTTTTGATTTTTAAGATATAAGTATCCTCCACCAAGAACTAATACGACGACTACAACAAGAAGCAGTGAATTGTTTTTCATAATCTATTACTTAACGAGTAATACTTAATTCTACTAAACTTCTTCACTGATTGTCAACGGAGTAAGTCTTTCCTTTTCTTCAAAGTTTGCCTGTAAGCTTCTGTTATTCTCCATTCTTCAATATCCTTATGATTTCCCGATAAAAGTACTTTCGGAACCATCTTTCCCATAAAATCCTCTGGACGCGTATAGTGCGGATATTCAACAAGCGTTATTTTTTTCATTCCTTTTTTTTGCAGATCAAGAAGTACTTTTGTTCTTCCGATGACTGTAATAAGTTGATCCAGCGGAATTTCAAAAAAACTTTCCAGTTGTGTCGCTTGAGTCTTCTTGAGGGTTCCTGGAATGAGCCGTACGATACTGTCGACCATTGCAGCAGCCGTTATTTCACCGCCCGTCATGACAAAATCTCCCAGTGAAATTTCTTCATCAACATATTCCAAAACTCTCTCATCAATTCCTTCGTAGTGCCCTGCAATAATGATCAAGTGTTGTAATTTGGAATACTTGATTGCTTTTTTTTGGCTGAATTGCCTTCCTTTTGCTGAAGTTAATATAATATGTGATTTTTTAACCTTGATTTTTTTTAGTGCTTTATATATTGGCTCTATTCTCAAGATCATACCCGCTCCGCCTCCGTATGGCCGTTCATCGACTGAACCGTAATCGTTCACCGCAAAGTCGCGGAGATTAACAAACTCTATTTCGACAAGTTGTTTATCGGTTGCCCGTTTGACAATACTTTCCTCAAAAAAACCTTGGATCATTTTTGGGAAAAGCGTTACGATTGAGATTTTCATAGCAATATTTTACACTATTTGAGATGAAAAAATTCATACTTGCGTTGATCAGCTTTTACCAGAAAACTTCCTTCTTCCACGGATATTTCTTCCGCATGTTTTATATGACTGATAAAATCTGCAGATTTTCTCCAACTTGCTCAGAATTTACGTACCAGGCAGTAAGTAAATATGGTTCAGGAAAAGGATTGTTGTTGGGTTTTAAACGAATTCTCCGCTGCCACCCATGGAATAAAGGGGGATATGACCCTTTGGAATAACCCGATGTTATACTATATTCATGAAATATAAAGCGCTTATATTTGATATGGATGGGACGGCGATCCCTGCAATAAAAGATGCGTTGCCTTCAACTCGTATCACCGATTCTATCAGCAAAGCGCAAAAAGTTGTTTCTGTAAGCGCAGCAACAGGAAGATCCCTGCCAATGGTGCAAGCGCTCTTAAAAAAATGCAACCTAAAAGATCCCTGTATTTTATCCGGAGGAACAGAAATAATTAATCCTCTCAATTTTAACATTTTGTGGGAAGTACGATTATCAAAACATCAGGTAACAAAAATAATTGAAGTGTGTAACCCGTATCCGTATGAAGTGTTTTTTAGTGATGAAGTAAAAGGCCTCCCTGCACGTAATAAAATACAAACAGGATCCGAACGTATCGTCTACGTCAAAGACTGTAAAATGGATGATGCGAAAAAAATACAGAAAGACCTGATGAAAATGAATGATATTGCCGCACATTTTGCAGGTTCCTGGACTCAAGGACGGGTGGATATCCATATTACCCATATATCGGCGACAAAAAAACACGCCGTTGACCAGTTGATTAAGATATTGCATGTTGAAAAAAAGGAAGTATTGGTAGTCGGCGATACCAGCAATGACGTACCCCTATTTGAATCTGCCGGATTCAGGGTCGCCATGGGGAACGCAACCGACGATCTCAAACAAAAGGCAGACTATATTGCGCCTTCAGTTGAAGAAGACGGATTAGCCCATGTTATAGAAACATTTATCCTTTCTTAAAGTGAAAAAAATTACCATTATTCTCTTTTTAATGACCGTTTTTTTTCTTGGCTTCTTTTCTGTGAAAGATACCGATTTCGGATGGCACTATCAATGCGGTAATCAATTCTTAACAACGGGAAAACTATGCCTTACGAATGAATTTTCCTATTTTCTTCCTTATTATAAGGCGTATTACACAGGTCATCTTTACGATATTATTCTCGCATTTGCGTATAATCATGGGGGGTTGTTGACGGTGAGCGCTCTCGGAGGAGTAGTTTTTGTTTTGTCAGCGCTCTTTTTTGTGTTTCTTATCCAAGCCGGTCTTCCTATAAAGATTGGTGCTTTTCTTTCTGCATTTTTCTTATCCTATTCTATTTTTGATATCGGCCTCCGGCCTCAAATCATCTCTTACCTATTTTTCCTCGTTTTTTTATCCATACTTTCCCAGAAAAACGAAAAGCTCTTTTTTTTGATTCCGGTGCTTATGGTGATTTGGGTCAATATGCACATCGGTTTTTTTGTCGGACTTTTTATTCTTATGTTCTATCTTTTTGAAAAAAAAACCATTTCTTCAAAAAAATATTTCTTCATAGTTTTATTGTCTTTTGCCGCAACTCTTCTCAATCCATTTGGAACATATGTTTATAAGGAAATAGTGAACCATATTACTTCCCCATTAAATACCATGATTGCAGAATGGCTCGAACCACCGTTACCTCATATTATTCTTATTGCCGGGTTGAGCATTATCGGACTTATCCTCCTTATCAGAAAAAAATCTATCTCTCTATTTAAAATTTTCATATTGGTTTTCTTTAGTATTCTTTCCTTAAAAGCACGGAGGAACCTTCCCTTTTTTTATACGTCTTTTGCTTTTGTATTTTTTGATGGGTTAAAAATCAATACGGAAAAATTTTCTTCGCTTTTTGTTTCATTATTAATAGCTTTGTTTATTATCGTGGGAGTGATCCAAGTCCCTCAAACAATCCATCATTCAACCTCGTGGGAAGAATACTGCAATAAAACTATCACCGTTGCCTATCCGTGCGAAGCGGTCAGAAAATTTCCTCAACTGTCGGGAAACGTATTCGCATTATACGAATGGGGAGGATTTCTTATATGGGAAAAACCGGATATAAAAATATTTGCCGACGGCCGGATGCCCGCCTGGAAAGATGAAAAGGGAAAAAGTCCATACCAGGTATATTTGGATATCATTCAGACAAAAAACGGTTGGAACGAAAAACTTAACTCGCTGAAAACCGATTATATTTTCATCACCAACAAAACATTCCTCGATCTTTTATTGAAAAAGGGGGCAGAAAAATATCGTTGGAGAGAAGTATACCGCGATAATCTCGCTGTAATTTATCAAAATGCTATATAACAATCTGCGAACCATTTATATTAGGATTTGCAGGTTATTAAGGTAAAAAATTACAATTGTTTTAACGTACTAAAACTCCGTACGTTATAATACATATATGTCACAAATTCTTGTTTTTGGAGCAAGCACCACTCAAGGATTGTGGGATCTCAACGGTGGTTGGCCACAAAGATTGCGCGCCTATATCGATGAACTCTATTTGAAAGGCAGATTGCCAAAGATATACACCTTCAATTTAGGAATTTCGGGTGACTCTTCACAAGAAGTACTGGAGCGGTTTGAATCGGAAACAAAAAGAAGACTCCGTCATCCTAAAACACTCTTTATTTTTTCTTTCGGAAGTAATGATTCCCAGTATATATCCGGTAACAAACAAACGAGAAGATCTCCAAAAGACTTTAAAAAAAATATAACGAAACTTATACGTCTTGCCAAAAAATATTCAAATCTCATTATTTTTGTCGGCCTGTCACCTGTCGACGAATCAAAAACCAATCCTATTCCTTGGGAACCTACCCTCTCTTATAAAAATGATCTCATTAAAAAATACAGCGATATCATGAAAGAACTTTGCCGAAAGGAAAATATATCCTTTGTTGAAATATTTGATGAATGGAAAAAAATGGATTATTTGAAACTGCTTCATGACGGACTCCATCCTAATTCCGAAGGTCATAAAAAAATATTCGAGAAATTAAGGGATTTTTTGATTGTTAAACATATTATTAATTCGTTATAACAATCTGCGAGTCGTTTATATTAAGACTCGCAGTTTCTTAAAATTAAAATTATAATTGTTTTAATGTTCTAAAATACCGAACATTATAAATCTATGAAATTAGAAACAGTATCTATCAAAAAACCTGCTGAAATAAATTTTATTTTAGCCCAGTCCCATTTTATTAAAACGGTTGAGGACGTTCACGAAGTACTGGTGGAGGCAATCCCGGGAATACAGTTCGGCCTGGCTTTTTGCGAGGCATCAGGCCCAAGAAAAATCAGAACTTCCGGAACGGATAAAGATATGATTGAGCTTGCGGTTGCAAACGCCAAAGCTGTCGGATGCGGACATAGTCTTTTTATTTTTCTTAAAAACGCTTTTCCCATCAACGTATTGAACAGGGTCAAATATATTTCCGAGGTTGTCTCTATTTTTTGCGCGACCGCAAATCCTACAGAAATTGTCGTTGCAGAAACAAAAAATGGCCGTGGAATTATGGGAGTGATTGACGGTGGATCGCCCACTACTGTTGAAAACAAAGAGGATGAAAAATTCCGAAAGGAGTTGCTCCGGAAATTCGGCTACAAACTGTAAAGAAACGTTTTAAAATCAATTTTGTTTTTAACGAACGTTATTCCTTCATTCATCAGTTTTTCCTTTTGTTTTTTTGCCCCTCCAAACGCGTAACTTTTCGATAGCTTGCCATCGGCAAACACGACCCGGTGACAAGGAGTTTTAACGGGATCGCTGTTGTTATGAAGTATCTGACCGACTAAACGCGCGGATTTCATTTTCAGTTTTTTTGCGATCTGCCCGTATGTCGTTACTTTTCCTTTCGGTATTTTTGCAACCAGACGATATACCAATGGTGAGTAGTCTTTTTTCAAGTTTTTCATATAGATACATCTGTTATTATAGTACATAGGGATTTCTTGACAAATGATATTTTTTAGAGTACAGTATTATGTATGATACTGTATGATAATTATAAGTTTTAGCTTCAAAAAACAATGAAAAATGACATCAAGGTTCCTGCAGACGTTCCCCAAGAATTTGTGAAAGACTACGTAAAGCATTACTCATTAGCAACACATGACAGCGGTAAGCTTATGCTTTTTGCCGGAGACCAGAAAATCGAGCACTTGAATAAGGATTTTTATGGCGAAGGCATCGCAGAAGACGACGCCGATCCTATCCACCTTTTCAATATTGCAAGTAAAGGAAAAGTCGGGGTTTTTGCAACACAATTGGGACTCATTGCCCGATACGGTAAAGATTTTCCCAATCTTCCTTATCTGGTTAAATTTAACTCGAAAACGAATTTGGTGAAAGCCGATCAGCAGGATCCATTAAGCACATCAATGACTTCAATTGACGCGGTTATGAGGTTTAAGAAATCAAGCGGTCTCACTATTTGCGGAATCGGCTATACCATCTATCTGGGGAGTGAGCATGAAAACGCTATGTTAACAGAAGCGGCAAAATATGTTTTTGAAGCACATCAGCACGGAATGATCAGCGTATTGTGGATTTATCCCCGTGGAAAAGCGGTGAAAGACGAAAAAGACCCGGATTTGATCGCGGGGGCGGCCGGAGTTGCCGCATGTCTCGGTTCCGATTTTGTAAAAGTGAACCCGCCGAAAAGAGAAGGAGAAGATTCCGCGGAACTCTTGAAGCGTGCGGTGAAAGCAGCCGGAAGAACAAAACTTATTTGCGCAGGCGGATCTTCAACCGATGTGGAAACATTCCTCTCCGGTCTATACAAACAAATTCACGTAGGCGGAGCATCAGGCAATGCAACAGGAAGAAATATTCACCAAAAACCGCTTGATGAAGCAATACGGTTCTGTAACGCAATTTATGCGCTCACCGTTGAAGATAAGACGGTTGAAGAAGCAATGAAAATATACAAATCATAATAGCGTATGTATCAAAAAGTAGTTACCCTTACCGAATTCATTCTTGCTGAAGAGCGGAAATTCAAAAATGCCACAGGAAATTTTACTCTGCTCCTTACCCATATCGAAAACGCTGCAAAAATCATTGCAAGTCATATAAAAAAATCAGGATTAGTTGACATTATCGGGGAAACAGGTGAGAAAAATGCTTATAAAGAAGAGGTACAAAAATTGGATGTCTTTAGTAACAGGCTCCTCGTCGATATCCTTTCGACAACAGGACAGGTTGGTACGCTTGCCTCTGAAGAATTATCAGAACCGATCAATGTCGACAAAAAGGGATTTTATAATGTTTTTTTTGATCCGTTGGACGGCTCATCAAACATTGACGTCAATATCAATATCGGAACCATTTTTTCGATATATCATAATGAATCTCCTTTATTAGAGCAAGGTAATAAACAGGTTGCTGCAGGTTACATTATCTATGGTTCAAGCGTCATGTTTGTTTATTCGTGCGGCAATGGCGTGAACGGATTTACCCTGGATCCGTCTATCGGGAGTTTTATCCTTTCCCATCCAAATATCCGCGTACCTGAAGCAAAATCAATCTATTCGATCAATGAAGGCAATTATGAACTGTTTGATACAAAATTGCAAAATTATCTCAAAGATTTAAAAAAAGGTGAAAAACCTTATAAAGCCCGTTATGTCGGATCAATGGTCGCTGATATTCACAGAACACTTCTTAAAGGAGGTATCTTTTTATATCCGAATGACTCAAAAAACCCAAATGGAAAATTGAGGCTTATGTTTGAGGTTAATCCGATGTCGTATCTGATGCAACAAGCAGGCGGGAAAGCGACAAGTAATGGGGCCGACCCTCTTACAATCAAGCCGGAATCGCTTGAACAAAGGGTTCCGATTGCAATAGGCAGTACAAAAGAGGTCGAAAAACTATTACAATATAGCTAATATGAAAAAACTTAAAATCGGTTTGAATGGTTTTGGAAGGATTGGAAGGGCGTTTTCACGTATTGCTTTACAACGTGATTCTTTTGACCTGGTAGTCATTAATACCCGAAAGACGCCAAATAACATGATGTCGTATTTGCTTCAATATGATTCCGTATACCATAAATTTGGGATGACGGTAAAAGAAGAAACTGATGGAATAAGCGTAAACGGTAAAAAAATAGCAGCAACTCTTTTTGCGGCTCCGGAAGAAATTCCGTGGGAAAAATATCAAGTAGACCTCGTCGTGGATGCAACAGGCGCATTCACCACAAAAGAAGATCTACAAAAACACCTTAAGGGAACAGTAAAAAAAGTAATCCTGACTGCACCGGCGAAAGATGATATGCCCCATGTAGTTCTTGGAGTAAATGATGATATGATCGATTGGAAAAACGAAACGGTTGTCTCCAACGCTTCATGCACCACAAACTGCGCATCCCCTCTTTTCAAGGTCCTACACGATCATTTCAAAGTTAGATCAGGATTTTTAACTACGATTCATGCAGTGACATTAACTCAAAGTATGTTGGATGATACGGGAAAATCATTTGACCGTTCACGAGCTGCAATGTTAAATATTATTCCATCAACTTCCGGCGCGGCGAAAGCGGTAGTCAAAACAATTCTCGATTTAAAAGGGAAAATCGAAGTGGGATCAATCCGTGTTCCGGTTCCAACCGTTTCATTTTCAGACGTTTCGGTACTTGTCGAAAAACCAACTACGATTGAGGAGGTTAATTCCGTATTCGAAAAAGCATCCGAAGAAAAAATGAAGGGAATCCTCCAGTATCAAACGGAAACGCTCGTTTCTTCCGATTATATCGGATCTCCTTATTCCTGTATTTTTGATTCCAATTACACCAAAGTTATCGACGGAACGATGATAAAAGTATATGGCTGGTACGATAACGAATGGGGATATTCTACGCGACTGGTTGATATTGTAGAAAAAATGGCTAGTTACCTTTAACATATGGGTCAAAAAGTAACCTACATTGATGAAACCGATATTAAGAATAAACGGGTTTTAGTAAGAGCTGATTTTGATGTTTCCCTCAATCCAAATTACACAATAGCCGATGATGCTCGTATCAGACAAAATATTCCAACGTTGAAATACCTGCTTAAAAATAACAACAAGCTTATTTGTGTCGCAAAATTGGATCGTCCGAAAATGAGAGATCCTAAATTATCATTAAGAGTCGTCGTAGATAAACTCAAGGAATACTTACCGGAATATACAATTACTCTTGTAGATGATTTTTTACATCCTGATGAGGGAATATTCGAAAATCAAAAAAATAATGAAATATTAGTCCTTGAAAATATCCGTTTTTACCCTGAAGAGAAAAAAAACGACTCGGAATTTGCAAGAAAACTGGCATCCTTGGCTGACGTATATGTTAATGATGCGTTTGCCGTTTCCCACCGGACGGAAGCGTCTATCGTTGCAATAACATCGTTTCTGCCCTCTTATGCAGGATTACTTCTCAAAAAGGAAATCGAAATGATTTCCAGGGTTATCAGTAAACCTGAAAAACCAGTTGTTGCAATTATTGGTGGAGCAAAAATCTCATCAAAGATCATGCTTATCAATAAGCTAACCGAAATAGCCAATTACGTTTTGGTTGGAGGAGGTCTCGCAAATACTTTTTTTTGCGCCCAGGGATTAGAGATCGGAAAAAGCTTTTGTGAATATGAAGCGGTTTCTATGGCTAAAAAACTGCTATTTCTTGCCGCCCAAAAAAATACTGCGGTAATATTGCCTTCTGATGTCATTATTGGAGAAATGGATAATGGTACAAATGGAGGGGAAGTAAAAAAAATCGACGAAATCCCGAAAAATGCAATGATACTCGATATCGGACCGGAAACACAGGCAAAATATGGATCTGTTATTGCAAAAGCAAAAACAATTGTTTGGAATGGTCCCGTAGGCTATTTTGAAAATCCGTCATTCAAACGGGGTACCGATTTTATTTATTATTCAATCGCACAAAATAAAGAAGCCATTTCAATCGTAGGAGGAGGAGATACATTGTCGGCAATCTCAAAAAAAGAATATCTGGATAAAATCACACATATCTCAACCGGAGGTGGCGCAATGCTTGAGTTTATTGAAAAAGGGACATTGCCGGGGATAGAAGCTCTTAAACGGTAGATTCTTCTATAGCAGATACTCGTCACCCCCTTACTATTACTTTACAAGTATAAGTTTTTACGTAATTCATTTCAAGTATCATTTTCCAGCCTGTAATTCTATTACTGTATTGGCTTTATCAGGAGAATTTACGACAACGATTTCTTTGCTTTTTTCTATCGAAGGTAAAAAACTTTTTCCGATAACAGTCTCATCATTTAACCAGTATATATCCAAATCCATCAATGTATTTTTGTTCCAAAAACTCTTTACTTGTTTGTTCGGAAAGAAAAAAATCATTCCGTCTGCTCCATCCAGTTTTCGGTAATACATGAGTCCCTTTTCCCACTCCTGGGGATTTTTTGCGGTTAATAGTTGATAACTTTTCCCATTTAATTCATACGAAATTGCTTTTTTATTAGTAATTGATTTCTTTCCAATTATGAAGATTGCCAGGAAGACAAATATGAGAGATATGAAAGCCACAATTATTTTTTTCATGTCGGGGCGGCGAGACTTGAACTCGCGACCTTGCGCTCCCAAAGCGCACATTCTAGCCATCTGAACTACGCCCCGATATAGCCTAATTTTATCACATCGGGTAAAATAACATTATGCGACTTCCCCGTCTTACAAAACGTAAAGTTATCACCGCTATTACTATAATAATTACCAGTGTGATCGTCCAATTTCTTCCTCCTCAAAAAAAAGAGATCCAGCAAAATAATTCTCTTATAAAAGTTGCCAGGGTAATTGACGGTGATACTATAGAACTCGAAAACAAGCAAAAAGTCAGGTACATAGGAATTGATACTCCCGAACTTCACCATCCTACAAAACCTGTCCAGTGTTTTGCAAAAGAAGCCTATGAAAAAAATAAGGAACTCGTCGAAGGAAAAATGATCAAACTTGAAAAAGATATATCGGAAACAGACAAATACGGAAGATTATTACGGTATGTATTTCTATACGATCCTCCATCAACTTCTGAAGCGCAATTTATTAATAAATATTTAGTTACGGAAGGATATGCCCACGCCGCAACGTTTCCTCCGGATGTAAAATACTCATCCGTATTTACCGAAGAACAAAGAACCGCAGTAACAGGCAAAAAAGGGTTATGGAATCAGTGTTTGTGACAGTAAAATCCTGTATAATTATCCTTCAATATGAAGCAACATGTGTCTCCATTTATTGCGCTCCAATACCGAGACTTTAGACTATTATGGATTGGCCTTTTTATTTCTTCAATTGGCTCTCAAATGCAACTTGTTGCGGTAAACTGGCATGTTTATTTACTCACAAAATCGGCTTTTTCACTTGGCATTATTGGTCTTGCACGATTTTTACCTCTCATAATTCTTGCTCCATTAAGCGGAACAGTCGCAGATATGATCAATCGAAAAAAACTTATGCTGTTGGCTCAAATAGCTATGACAATATTCTCTTTTATCCTTACTATCACAACTTTTTTACATATTGCATCTCCAATAATTATCTATCTGCTTATCGCTGCTTTATCTGCGGCTTCTTCATTTGATATGCCGGCACGACAGTCTCTTATCCCTTCACTTGTTCCAAAAAAACATTTTATCAATGCCGTTAGTATTCACTCGACAATGTGGCAAGCTTCGATGGTATTAGGACCAAGCTTAGGTGGATTTGTTATTGCTTCTTTTGGTGTAGGAAACGTATATTTTATAAATACATTGTCATTCATTGCAGTAATCATTGCAATTATATTAATGACTCCGTTAAAAAAACAGATAACGGAAAAGCCTTCTTTTAATTTAGCATCTCTAAAAGAAGGATTTGTTTTCGTAAAAAATACTCCGATGATTTATTCAACAATGCTTCTTGATTTTATTGCAACTTTTTTTTCTGCAGCAACAGTTCTTCTTCCTATTTTTGCACATGATATATTAAAGGTTGGACCTCAAGGATTAGGACTTTTATATGCGGCTCCATCAATCGGAGCAATTGTTGCCGGACTTATTATTTCTTCCCATGGTGCGAAACTTAAACATCAAGGAACACTACTTCTATTTGGGGTTTTTCTCTATGGATTCGCAACCATTCTATTTGGAATTTCTAGATCATTTATATTATCGCTCATATTTCTCATGTTAAGCGGTATCGGTGATATGGTAAGTTCTGTTATCCGAAATACGATCCGACAATTCATGACTCCTGATTATATACGAGGAAGAATGGTTGCAGTAAACATGATATTTTTTATGGGGGGGCCTCAATTAGGAGAAGTCGAGGCAGGTATTGTTGCCGGTTTTGTAGGTAGTCCGTTATCGGTCATTATCGGAGGAGTAGGAACCGTTATTGCTGCAGGAATTGTTACACTACTTGTTCCTCAATTAAAAAAATATCAAGGTCACGAATTGGTTGTATGATAATAGTATGAAACATAGACGTATCATTAGTGTTTTTTCAGTATTATTCTTTGTTCTTTTTGCATTGTTTTCATTTCTAGTAAAATCAAGGATACTTCGCGGCTTCGACTTGGATGCCATCATCAGGATTCAAAATCATACGCCTCAGAATTTTGATATCTTTCTGTCTTTTTTCAGTCTACTGGGAAGTTTTGAAGCAAGCTTTTTATTTCTTATTATTATTTTTTTATTACGCAAGAAAGTATCAAGCTTCGTCATTCTTTTGATCTTTACAGCAACACATATTATAGAATTATTCGGGAAGACATTTCTGATTCATCCGGGCCCGCCATTGCAGTTTTTCCGCTACAATATCCCCTTTTATTTTCCAAGTACATATGTCCAACCGGGATCTTCTTATCCATCGGGCCATAGTCTGCGTATTACATTTGTTTTCATCATATTAGTGTTTATTACATATTTTTCAAAAAAAATCCATCCAAAGGTAAAATATTTTGTCTATGCTTCTCTTATTTTTATTACCTTCATCATGCTTATTTCACGGATAAGTCTGGGAGAGCATTGGTTGACTGATGTTATCGGAGGAATATTATTAGGAATCTCTTCGGGTCTCCTTTCGACGTTATTTCTATAGGGATATTTCTATTCTGTAAAGCCTCATGTCTTTCCCGCCTAAATCATACTTATATCTTTCTGTTCCTCTCATAAAATCATAGGTGGTTTTCCCTTTTGTTATCGCTTCCTGTATTTTAAAAGCATGAAGAAGAAGACCTACACTATAGTAATTAAATGAGGGATCATACCCTGAATTATAAACCAGCACGCTTGATCCATTCTCAAACGAGAGAATTGCCGACGTGTTTTTTTCTTCGATTTGCAAAAAACAGAGATTGGTTTTCCAGTCTTTTTTTTCTGCAGTAACGAGACTCCAAAAAAAATGCTTCATTTGATCCGTCATAAAATCCTGTTTTTGATGGCTTGATAACTTATGCAACCGGATAAACTCTTCAAAATCTTTTTGAGCCGGATTATTTATATTTGCATAGGTATGAGAAACCGTTTCCAACCTTTTCATTTTACGTTTTAGTTCTTTCCTATCAACCCGGTCCAATACCATAAGATAGTCGTCCCAATGTTTGGGTAGGAATATGTATGGAGCTTTTAATTGCTCCACCGCATATTCCTTAAAAAGTTCGTATGTTTGAGAGTCTTCCCTGATGTAGTCTAACTGCAAATGATCATATCCATTATCAAGAAACCATTTACGTAACGTATTCCAAACTTCCTTATGATGAGTTTTTCCCGCATCGTTTAAAAAAATATCACCGTAATCAGTAATTTCCTGATTATTTACTACGGGTTTCATTCCCAAAAAAAGAATCTTGTTTTCAACTTTCTCAAAAGCCCCGTAACCAATAGATCGTTCATCCGTATAAATACCGAGAAGGATGGGACTACTCGTATCACAAAAATGCTTTATGAAGGTATCAAAATACCAAGGAGTTTGAAATGGATTGACAGATGAAAAATCCGAAACAAGTTCTGTGACTGATTCAAGTTTTTTTATCGTTATCATGGACCTATTCAGTATAGCAAAAGTCTAAATTAGAGTATTATATGAGAATGAAACTCGTCATTGTTTTTATACTTGCTCTCTTTGTACGGCTGTATAACCTGCCATATTTTGCTTCGTATGGTGCAGAAACCGCACAACACTACTTTGAAATAATAAAACTGCTTCAAGGCCATATTCTTCTTAATGGTCCACTTACAAGCCATCCATGGTTTCGGCTCGGATCCATTCCTTATTATCTTTTCTTTCCTGTTTTTTTTCTTACCCGGTTTCATCCTCTGACTTTATTTTACGTATGGACCGCCGTCGATATTTTGATGCTTGCTCTCAATTACTACGTGATAAGAAAGTTATTCGATGAAAGGACTTCCCTGCTTGCGACTCTTTTTCTAGCTCTTTCTCCTCTTGAGTTACTGACGAATCGTGCTCCAGGTTTTTATAATTTCGTTATTCCTCTTACCTATTTGCTTCTGTATTTTGTATATAAAACGCTTGGCAGGAAAGCAACTCCGTTCTGGACTGTTTTTCTCGTTGTCGGATTAATGATCAATCTTCACGCCTCTTCATTGTTCCTTATTCCTTTTGTTTTTGGTCTTGGAATATTCCTGAAAAAATTTACAAAATCTTCCCTCATACTTTCATTGCTGGCGTTCACTCTTCCCAACATACCTTTTATCATCTCGGATTTTTTCAAAGGATTTGCGATGAGCCGTAATCTTATTCTTTGGTTTCCGTATAAAATTGTCAATTTTTTTTCCGGAAAAACGCTCGGTTTCAACCGAACCTTGGTAAAAGACGAAACGCTACTCTTTGTTACTGATTTTTTTAAAACTGCTTTATTTCCTCCTCATTATTCGTTTCTATTCGGCCTACTCATTATGGCCATTCTTTGCATGTATTTTTTCATGCATAAAAAAACAAGATTAATTACCATAATATATGCCTGGTTATTTCTTGGTATTGGCGCACTCATTATCCACAAAAATCCCCCTCCGCACTATTTCGTACCTATATACATTTTGCCGATTATTCTCGTCGCATATATTACAAATGCATTGTTAAAACAGAAAAAATTTAAAATTATCGTTTATTTTTTTATCATATTTTCCGTTGTTTCCAATCTTTTGTTTATTTTTTCGTCCCGGTATCTTTTTTTAGATAAATCAAAAATTCCTTTCAATATTTCGTACCAGACACAGGAAAAAATCACAAGATTGATCATTAGAGATGCACACGGACAACGATTTTCTCTCCAACGGATTGGACCTTTGGATTATTATGAAGGAGAGTCAAAGGAAAACTACGAATATCTTTTATGGTGGCTGGGTAATCGTCCTGTAAAAAATACATTACTTACATATATTATCGTTGAAGATATTAATAGAGTGCCAATAAATACAGGTGTTAAACAAATTGCTCAGATAAATGGAGTTATTATTTTGCGTTCAATTCTCCACACGCAGTATACACGCTAATTTCTGTTTTTGATTTATGGACGTTAAGAGCAAGAGGAAGATCTTTTTTTAATTGTTCTAGGGTTACCGGCAAAATTGTAGCAGATGTCCCATTCACTACCGAATTTAAAGGATACTTTACTTCTCCCACTCCCGGACAAGAGCCTACATGAAGATGCGCCGGCTGCATAACGCCCTTTTGATATCCGGTCAGATTGACGGTTGCAGTTACTTTTCCGTTTTCTTCCTTCAATGTTGCCGTTCCCGATTCGCCTGAGTTATTTTCCGCGTCAAGAACTACGGTCATCTCTTTTGTCATCACCGTCTCTGTAGGAGCAGATGTAGCTGCTGGTTGGGACGGATACACTGTTGCAGATTGATTATAGTTGTAGTTATATCCACCTTTTTTTGAGAGGTAAAAATAATAAATAAGAGCATAAATAATTCCTCCAACGACCAGATAAATCAATACCCATTGCCATAAAGGTTTTTTTCCGTATCCGTAAGTATTTTGTTCAGGGGGTTCTGCCATAACTTAACTATGATTAGTATAGTACTAGTTAATCTTTCTTGTCAAGTCGTTATTTTCTTTTGTTTACTTCATGATCCATTAGTTGTATTTTTTTCCACAAAATTACAACAATAAGCATGAGTATTAAAAGAAAAACAAGAGCAACTACTATATGATACGCGGTAAAAAGCCACAACCAAGAACTTAATCTTCCATTATTGCCCCCTTCCCACATCATTCCCATCATATTATATCGGGGAGGATAATTATTCCATCCCCTTATTGGTGCTGCAAACACATTTGGAACAAGTATCAACGACATAAGAAAAAATCCCATTCTTGGTATGAGTTTTTTCATATATGTTTATAAAACGTATAAATCTGTATATATTACCGATAGAAACTGAAAAATAGCTTAAATAAATGTTATGCCATCGGTTGTTCTGGGACTCCCTGTGTCATTGATGATACTAATACCATCATTTCTTCGGGTGTCTTTCCCATGAGTTCAGGATGCTTTGTTTTCGCGTGTTCTTGCATTTCAGGATCAGCTAAAACCATTTGTACTGCCTCCTCTTTCGTTTCCGCCATAACACTTTTTGTAAATCCATCAGTGCATGTTGTTTTCCATGTTTGCATATAAATCACCTCCTCACTAATCTATTGTTTACTAATTATTATCTACTATGGAAATAGTAACAGATTAAGAAGTTGTTTAACAACTAAACTTGCAGTATAATCTGTCAATATGAAACTCAAGGATAAACATATTACTGTTTGCATCTGGTCGGACAATTATGAAAAGTTGGCTGAATGGTATGAAAAAGTACTGGGTTTTCCCGTCCGCGAACGGTTAAATTTCCCCGATGACACGGGCGTTGACTTTGACTTTGGGACTAATTATCTCTATATCGGCAGACACAATAAAATCAAAGGAAAAAACAAAGATCCCTACAGAGTCATGGTTGGATTCGGGGTCAAAAGCGTTTCTAAAACGTATCAGGAGTTAAAAAAGAAAAAAGTTACATTTATCGCAAAGCCTTTTTCCGCCCCTCCCGGTGGCTTTTGGTGCATGACCATTGCGGATCCTGAAGGGAATATCCTGCAATTCTTCGGACAAAAATAATTACTTTTCAATCTGTTTCAATTTCGTGTGAGCTTTTGTAACCGAAATGTGAGAGAATTTTGATCCTGGAGTAGCGCCGTGCCAATGCTCTTCTCCTGCCGGCGCCCAGACAATATCTCCTTTCTTAACTTTCATTCGTTTGTTTTTTGTAACAACCATTCCTTCACCTTCAATAACAATCAGTATTTGATCATTCGAGTGGGTATGGAATTTATTATGTACGCCTTTTGGAAAATGTATGTAATTAACACTAACGTCAGCTCCCTCCTCATCGGTCACCGGAGTTTGACTGGTCGCTTCTCCAGTAAACAACGGAGGTCCCAGCTTTCTTTTTTTTACTTTTGCTATATGAATGACTTTCATAAATTAAATGGCAATAATAATGTAATATATCATTAATAAAATAGCAACTTATGTATGCAACAATATTAAAAAGAAAATTAAAAGATGCAGAAATTGAATTGCTGGTCGAAGAGATCAAAAAATTCCCTAATCCCGTCGCAGGCAATAAAAAACGCTGGCAGATACTTAATCCCGTATATATCGCCATGACTAAAAACGAATTGGCAGGTATTTGCGGAGTAATTAAATTAAAAAACTGGATTAAGCTCGGACCATTCGTGGTGTTGAAAAAATATCATGGGAAAGGATACGGGAAAACGATCATAAATCATATAGTCAAAGATTATTCAAAAGACAATTTATTCGTCGGCAGCCGTAATCCTGCTGTCTGGAAAATCGCTACAAATTTAGGTTTTAAAGAAGTTTCTGGTATTTGGATTTTGCCAAATGAAGTTAAATTATATTTAATTAAAAATCTCATACAGAGCTTAAGCATTGATTACTTAAGAGAGTTCATACGAAAAATGCCTGCGCAAGAGGGAAAGTATAGATGTTTTATTAGATCATCTGATAATTAGACCAATGATCGGTAAAAACTGTCCTTTTAGGCAAAAATAAAAACACTACCTGGGTATTGCAAAAATATGCTTAGCAGATAGTGTTTTATTATTAAAATTGTCTTTTATTATAGTCGTCTCTGTACCCGCCTCCACTTCTATTAGGTCTTTCTTCTCTTGGTTTAGCTACATTAACAATAATCTTCCTGTTTTCTATTTCTTTATTTGCCATTTCGGCTAATGCTTTTTCAGCATCTGCTTCATTGGCAAATGTCACAAATCCAAATCCTTTTGAACGGCCGGTATACCGGTCACTAATGATAATCGCTTCGGTAATTTCACCATACGGTGAAAACATTTCCTTTAATGATTGTTCATTGAGAGACCAAGGTAAATTGCCTATAAATAATTTCTTTTTATCCATGTTTTCTATTCACCTCCTTACTATTTTTTTTATTAACTGCCCGTTTTCTATCTCTTAACGAATCTCTTTTTCTTTTTTCCAACTGCAATCGTTTATCTTTCTGTTTTTTGATATCTTTTTCTGTCGCCTTTTGGCATTCTTTATCCGGACACGCAGTCTCGGTATTTTCAACGACTGAATTTCCTATTTTTTCTTTCCAAACTTTTATGATTATTCTTTCTTTGCCGCAACGAAAGCAAATATTTTTATAAGGTTTCTGCATACTATTGTTTTATTTAATAACGTCGGTAATGATAATATTGTTTTTTCTCCTGATCGAGAGGATGGGCTTCTTTTACCAAGATGCGATTACCATCCAATATTGAATTATTGAGTTTGCGGATGGCCTGATCCATTTCTTTGTCGCTTCCCATAATTACATATCCGTGGCCTGCGTGTTTTTTTGGATCGATACCGCTACTAATCATTGCCGATTCTACTTTTCCCGCCTGGGAAAAATGATTAAATAGCTTTTGGTCTGTCGTTGCTAAAGAAATCTTTCCTACATATATTTTCTTGATCATAGTTTTCAAAGAAGAACTTATTTATTGAGTAGGAAGTTGTTTTTTATAAGGAAGAATAGAGGTTTTATCTTAACTATCTTCAAAACAATTTCGAACTTTCTACAGTAATTATACCACAAAAACAATTTAATAGAGTGTCAAGACTCATTTTGATCTTGATCATCCTTCAGCTTCTTCTATCTAATGCCAAAAAAAGGACTATACTTAAACACAGAAATATATAAATGAAAAAAATGATACAAAAAGACAGACCTGTATATCGTTGTCCTTTCTGCAAAAAAGAAATCGTTTCTTCAAAAAAAACAGAAATTCTTTATCGGAGCAATTGGATCAAAGGCTGTTATGATTGTTTTTCCCTATCGATTAGTGAATTAACTACAATGAGCTTTCAAACAAAAGACTACTAAGGATTATGTTTATAGATGAGGCTGAAATAACTGTTCAAGGCGGAAATGGCGGAGCTGGAAAAGTTGCCTTCTTTATCAATAAAAGAGGATCATGTGGTGGTAATGGCGGAAGAGGTGGAAACGTATACTTTGTCACAACTTCAAATGCCAGTGATTTAAAAAGATTCACCGAAATAACTTCGTTTAAGGCAGAAGATGGTCAGATGGGCGGTTCAAATAACAGAGTAGGAAGAGAAGGTAAAGATCTGAATTTACCGGTTCCGTCTAATACGACGATTATTGATATCGAAACCAATAAGGAAATCACCTTGACGGATACATTATCGAATGTCTTGGTCTGTCGGGGCGGAGAAGGCGGCCACGGCAATAATTATTTCAAGACTTCAACATATCAAACTCCACGCAAAGCTACGCCAGGACAAAAAGGCGAGGAGAGAAAAATAAAACTTATTCTCAAACTTATAGCCAATTTTGGTTTAATCGGCCTTCCTAATGCAGGAAAAAGCAGCCTGTTGAACGAACTGACAAATGCTCATGCCAAAATAGCAAACTACCCTTTTACTACACTTGAACCAAATCTCGGAGTGATCAATGGCAAAGTCCTTGCTGATATTCCTGGTCTTATTGAGGGTGCCGCAACAGGAAAAGGTTTGGGGATCAAATTCCTGAAACACATCGAAAAAGTGACGTTGCTGTTACATTGCATCTCCGTCGAGTCTGAAAATATCGAAAAAGACTATAAAACAGTGATTGAAGAGATTTCAAAGTATAATAAAAATATCCTTTTGAAAAAAAGTGTTATTTTATTAACCAAAACCGATCTGGCCTCTCAAGAAACAATTAAAGAGAAAATAACAATTTTGTCAAAACTACATAATATGGTGATTCCCGTTTCCATCCATGATTTCGATTCTTTGGAACTGTTAAGAAAAATTCTTAACTCTCAAGAATACAAGTAGTTATTCCGTACAGAAAATTTACTATTTGTATATAGTATAATTTTGTCATGCTTAAGATAGTCGTCACAAATCCCATGGACCTTTCGCGGAACCAGAAGGCTCGGCTTGAAAAACTGGGGAAGGTTACATTCTATAACGATTATCCTTCATCTGCTGATGAGTGGATAAAACGCTGTCAAGATTTTGATATTATTTGCTCCTGGATCACTGGTCTTCGTGAAAAATATAGCGAGTTAAAAAATGTTTTCATCTCGGTTCCTTTTGTCGGTGTTAGTAGTTTTGCTGATCCTGCGATAATAAAGGCTAATAATATTACTCTTTGTAATCGTCCCGGTTGTAATCGTCATGCGGTTTCAGAATGGATTATATATATGATCCTTACTATTATGAGGCAACTAGGTAAATATATTAACACTACAGAAAAGTTCACCATTCCATTCTCTACACCTTCTATCGGGTTGGCAGGTAAAAATATAACAATATTGGGTAAAGGAAACGTCGGTAAACGTGTAGGAACAATCTGTGAAGCGCTGGAAATGAATGTTACTTACTTTACGAGAGGCGAGAGTTTATCAAAAGTAGTCAAAGACGCTGATGTTATCGTTGATGCGCTCAGCGCAAACCCAAGCTCAAAAGGACTTCTTAATAGAGAATTTTTCGGGTCTGTCAAAAAAGGAGCTGTTTTTATTTCCGTCACTGTTAACAGTATTGTCGATATTGATGCGATGCTTTCGGCGCTCGACCAAGGTCAACTAGCGTTTGTGGCTCACGACGTTATGAATGCTAAACCAGGAGATACCGACGATGTATTGTATGAAAGATTACGCAATCATCCAAAAGTATATGCCACGCCCCATATTTCTGCTTTTAATGATGTAACCACACGGATCGGTAATGACATGATGATTGATAACATCGAAGCCTATTTAAAAGGTAAGCCTATAAACGTTTTCGGATCCTAAGTGTGGAAAAGCATTACCCAAATACTTCGACACCAAATTTCTTGAGCTCTTCAACAACTGAATAAATAGGAAGACCAACAATATTGAAATAGTCACCATCTATCTTCTTGATAAAAATGCCTCCTTTTTCTTGGATACCATATGCACCGGCCTTATCTAAAGGCTCCCCTGTTTTGATGTAAGAATCAATTTCCTTATCGGATAATTTTTTAAAGGTCACTTTTGTTTCTACAGATTTTGTTACAGATCTATTCACTTTCGTATCCAGAATGGTAAAGCCCGTTATGATCGAATGACCTTTCCCACTTAATAATCTCAAAATTCTTTTCGCATCTTTATCATCTATTGGTTTGCCAATAATTTTCTCATTAAAAATGACGAAAGTGTCTGCTGCGATAATTATTGCATTATTGTATTTGTAAGCTACGGATTTTGCCTTGCCTAACGATAGTTTTTCGGCAAGCTTGTGTGGACTTAACTTTGCATCTATTTTTTCTTCAAAATCACTCACAACTGCTTCAAAATCCAACCCCATCTGTTTAAGGAGTATTTTTCTCCTTGGAGAACTAGAAGCAAGAATAATCTTTCTCATCGCTCCAATTATATCAAAAGGCTCTAAGGGCTTTATATTTATGAAAAAACCCCGGTGAAAAGAAGTATAAACATGAAGATGGTTAAACACCCAAACGCAACAACCGTTTGGAGAAAAAGTTGCACTGCTTGTTTTTTCTTTCCATCAAAATATAATTGAAAAGGCACATAACCAAAAATATATCCCATTACAGCTGCAGAAAGGGTAAAAAGAGAAATTATCGCAATTGGAGCCATCACCGAATTTGTATGAGGAGGTATTAATTTCATGCCAAAATTCATCACAAAAGCAACCATAACTATATATGCCGAAGCGCTTAAACCATTGATTATTGGATTTTTAGTCATATGTAAGATGAGTATAGTCTTTTATTCTTTTGTTGATAAATTTATTTCCACTTAGCATCCTCGTTTTTTTTCATTCGCGCCCTGACCAGTTTTTTTATGAGAGCGACGGGTAATTTTTTATCCAAAGGAAAACGGATCGTTGCAGTGGCTGTTTCATATTTCTTCAGTTCTTCTTTGTGTTCCTCTATGACCGGAGTGGGGATATAAAGACCAATATGCTTTTTCGAAAGCCGGAAATAAACCAAGCGTCCTTTATAACCATAATAAGGCATCCCGTAGCTTATACGTTCCTCAGCTTTAGGTGCGGCTTTCCTTATCATTGTCCGTAATTCTTTAAGCATGCCTTGTACTTCTTTCGGAGTACTTGCAATATATTCGTCTACATCTTTTGGAGTTTTCATATTGGAATCATTTTACGGTGATTTCCTTAGCCTCAATTTGCTTAAGAATCCGTTCGGCCCTGGAAAATCCTATTTTGAATTTCCTCTGGATTAAGAAAGCAAGAGGGAAATCAAATTTATTAAGATACTCAAAAACCTGAGGTAAAAGAGGGTCGTTTGCATTGTCATTTGTTTTTTCAGTTTTTTTCTTCATTCACGTCCATTCTTGCAAACCAGTTTATAAAAGTCAACTATGTTCCCCTGATTGACATGTTTAGGAACGGAAATGCAATAGCTGTTAGTTTAAACGGTAGAGTACATTTACTTAATCGTTGCAGTCAACGCTTTTTGATCGAACTTGATTTATATGGTTTTTTCCGAACCTCAGCTTACCGCTTGCTTCACGATGGCAACGATCTTTGCCTCTTCGACGGCAGTCAACTTTGTGATGGCGAATGAGGTCGGCCACATATCACCGTCATCAAGATGTGCATCTTCTTGGAAGCCAAGCGTAGCATACCTGTATTTAAATTTGCTCGCAGCTTGAAAGAAGCAAACAACTTTGCCATCCTTGTTAGCATATGCGGGCATTCCATACCAGGTTTTAGGGAAAAGATTTGGTGCAGTTTTTTTAACAATTGCGTGGACCTGTTTGGCCATTGTGCGATCTGGTTCTGGCATTGCGGCAATTGCCGTAAGTAATATTGTTTCACCAACAACTTTATTCTTACTGGCACGCTCTTCTGCCTTAAGTTCGAGAGTACGTGCTTTCATTGCAGCTCGCTCCTCGTCCGAGAATCCCTTGACTTTCTTGGTTGTTTTTGTCATAACCTATTCACCTCCTTTTTTAATAAGATATTTAATTTATTAAATTGACTCATACAAAAATTATAGCAGTAAAAATTGTATCAAGATGAAAATTTAATGCAAGACCGTAGAGATAAAGGTCATAATCAAATACGAACGGTTCCCTGTATCTCGAATTAATATACTGATGGATTTTAGTCCGATAATCCAAGCTTTTCAAGCTATCAGGTATATTGATGTATTAAGAGAAAGATGGGAGAAAATAAAGAAATTATAAATTAAACCCAGTCTAATTTTAGATAAATAAACATTATGTTGATAATAGAAAAATATATTATATACTTTAATTTAATGAGTAAACAGATTGTTGTATCAAACTGCACTTGCACCACCTCCTAACGGAGGGGTGTATTTTTGTGCAAAAAATACCCCTCCAAAAAGGAGGGTTTTTTTATGGATCAAATTTTATGGAAAAAATAATTCTAAATTACTGTTGTACTACAACCACCCGCTTATTATGGGAGGATTTGTAGTGGTATAGAAAATTAATAATTAAATACAAGCCTCCCGAAAGGGAGGTTTTTTAGTTAATGAAAGGAGGTGAATAAATATGTCATTAGATATAGAAGCTATAAGATCACAAAGAGCAGCCAGCCCAGAATCTCAGGCAAGAAAACTAGCGAGCGCTATTTATCCTGATGTTCTTAAACCTTATGCTCGGAGTTTCTTTAATCGAGATAATTTATGGGAAAGAAGATTACAAAAAAGTATTTTAAATAGTCAACCTATTCAAATGATTGGTTTCTGGGGAATAGGGGCTAAACAACAACCGGATCGGCATGATGAGAGTTTACTAGCAGAATACGAAAGTATTCAGGAAGCGATAGGAAAAAACTATCCTCAAGCTGTGGATATGATGCTGATATTAGCTAATGCCCATGGAAGATTTAATGGGTATCAGGATTTTGATGGGTATCTTGACGCGGTAGCGTCAGACGCAAACAGAAGAGGAATTTCTTCAGTGTCATTAGACGATCTGTATAGAAACTGGGGAATTTCATTGCCAGACCTGAGTATTCCTGTTAATAAAAAGTCCAAAGAGTGGGACAAGTTTAGTAGAAGCCGTCGGTTTAATCAGTTGGTCGAATCAGCATCAAAACACAGTCAGGTTGGACTAGCTCCAGAAGACTCAGCTTTTCATTACTGGATGATGAGGCGACAGGAACGGGAGCCATTAGCTGAATCGTTTTCAAATGCGATTTTGCTTGTTAATGGAAGTGAAGATTTAGGTAGAGAAACTCTCCCCTTAAACATGCCTCATATGTATATGAAGGTAGGTCCTGTTTGGTTTCAGCATGATTAATTTCATGCTTATTATTAATTTAATTTAATCATATGAACAAGCTAAAATCAGTTTGGATCAATGAACTTTCTTGGGAAGACGTTAATAATTATCTCAAGAAAGAAAATATCGTTATACTACCAGTCGGCAGTACTGAGGAACATGGATTAGCTGGCCCTTTGGGACTTGATAGTTATGCGGCGATTGCCTTAGCTGAGGATGTTGGTAAAAAAACTGGAGTACTGATTGCTCCACCTTTATGGTATGGAGACTCAAGTCACCATCTGGGATTTGCAGGAACCATGTCGCTTAAAACTTCTACACTAATATCGGTTATTGAAGATATTAGCGAGAGTTTAGCCAGGAACGGAGTAAAAAAAATACTCATCATTAACGGCCATAAAAGTGCTAATTTACCCGCACTTCTTTCTGCCGTTAAAAATTTACATGAGTTTAAGTTGCAAAATGTATTCTTCGCAGTTGCCGACCCGATGAAAATTGCGAAAGGTATCGCAAACAAAATAAAAGATAATATTGAACATCATGTAGGTGAACTGGAAGTATCCCATATCTGGTATAAATATCCTCATCTAATTAAAAAAGATAAACTGACCAAAAAAGGAATAAACTTTGAAAAGATTTTCTCAGAGTATTCACAGTACGATCTTTTCGGAAAATCAGGTGAAGTCATTGATATTCCTTGGAACAGTTATGAACAAAAAACTTTCGCTCCGGACGGATCATTCTCAGATTCGTCAAAAGCGTCGCCTAAAAAAGGCAAAGAATACCATGATTATATGGTAAAAGTTCTTGTTGATTTTATTGATTGGCTGAGAAAGTATAAAGGACCAATTGGAAATAGTAAGTAAGGTAGAATTTTCTATAAAAACTCCCCTTTAACAAGGGAGTTTTTATTTTGAATAAATAAATCATGAAAAAATCATAGAAAACCGTAGAAAATACTCGAATGATGGTATGATTTTCGACGAATAGATTGGTCAAGTGAGCTGGAATATCCAGAGTTTACCAATAAAGAAGTGAACAGATTTTTATCTCTTTGATTTATTGATCTTCTTCCAAACAGGAGTAAGGATAGCCACAGTTAGAGAAACAACAAAGTAAATAAAAAGAAGCAGCCCAACCATTAAAAAGAAGGGATACCAATCCTGCATTTGAAGATAAGAGGCAAGAAGAAAGATCGGTCGATAATGAACCACTTCATAGCCACCTTCAGGAAACCTAGCCCTTTCTCGAATAAGAGGCAATGAGAAGGCAGCCAGCGCCAATACAATATTTAAGAGTCGGGGTCTTAGAAAATTAAGATTTATTTTAATTTTCATCATTTTTATTATACTCTTTCCTTAAACTTTTATTCCTCTCTTTTTAATCTCTTCCAGAATTTTTCCTCCCAAAGAGCCAAGGAGATCTACCTCAAAGCCAAAGCAAAGGAAATGTTGGACGAGCAGAGAGCTTTAATTAGACTGATGTTTGCCAAGTTAATGCTAAACAAAGGGAAACTCGCTTGGGAATACTCAAAAGCCTTCAAAATCCTCTCCCAGGCAGTAGAAGAAACGAATTGTTCGAAAGTGGATAAAATTGACGATTTTGAAAACGGAAAATTCAAACATCAAGAAAAGCCCGACAGTTCAACACAAAAGGACGCTTTGTTACCTCTGCGTCCTATCTGGCTCCCCCGACTGGACTCGGACCAGTAACCTTGTCCTTACATTGATCCTTAAGTTACCTTAAGGGATGGACTATTTCTTGTCCGACATATATCGGACTCGGGTGTATAGTCTCTACACATTTTCCTTCGATAATTCTTAGGATTTAGCTCGAGATTGCCCTTATGGGTTTCCTCGAATTAGCCCGATTTTTCAATTCCGATTACTCGGAAAAGCTGCAATTATTTACAGGGACCTGCTCTACCAATTGAGCTACAGGGGATAATGAACTATCAAAGTGCTTCTATATCTTATCAAAAAAGTATAAAATTTTAAACCTCAATAATTTGCATTCTGGTGCGATATAAGATAGATTTAAGCTAGATTGTGAGGTGATATATATGAAGGAAAAACTCCATCCTCATAAATTAGGTCTCATTTTGGGAACGCTTGTTGGACTCGGACACACAGCATGGTCTTTTCTTGTTGCAATGAACTGGGCGAAACCCCTTATGGATTGGGTATTATCTTTGCATTTTCTAACTCTTACCTATTCATTGGCCGCCTTTAACCTGACTAACGCCGTAATGCTCGTGGTATTTACCGCAGTGTGGGGATATGTAGTCGGATATGTATTCGCAATGATTTGGAACTGGGCGATGAAAAGTAAACTATAACGCGTTTATTTTTGCCGCCATGATGAAATCATTTTGTGAAAGTCCTTTGATTGCATGTGTGGTTAATGTTAATTTAACTTTATTCCAACCGTATAGGAAGATATTCGGATGATGATTTTCTGATTCGGCGATTTCTCCCACTTTATTGACAAACGCGAGCGCTTCCTTGAAATTCTTGAACTTATAATCTTTTTCTATCTTTTTTTCTTCAATAACTATCCAATCCTTCACTACCGTAAGATATTGCTCAAATTCCTTACGGGTCATCGGTTTCATCCATCCTTCACAGGCTTTGCATTTTTTTGCTGTTAAATCCATAGGTTAAAACGGTAATGTTAATGGCATGTCGTTCGGCTTTGACTCTTCAAGATATTGTTCCCAGTCGACTCTTATCGATATTTTACCTTTTTCGTTCAGATATTGAATTTCTTTGTTTCGTATACCAAAATCAAAGAGTTCTTTTGTCAAAAGCACATCATCAAGACAATATTTTTTCAACTCATCCCATTTCCCTTCCTTATAATAGTCAATCGCCATCAATCCATGACCACTCTTTTTCTTTCCCAGCGTTGCATAAATAACATCATTCAGCGCCAATCTTCTTCCTATTTTTTCTCTAATATCATCCAATATATCAAACGTCGAGAAAATCTCTACTTTTCCCGGATAGTATGCTTGAAGGACGGGAATGTCAAAACTCCGCACGTTATATCCAATAATATATGAGGAATCTTCCAAAATAGGAAAAAGCTTATTCAATTCTTTCTCCGTAAATACATTTCCTTCCTGGTTTTTATAATCGTAGATTGCGGCAACAGAAATCCCCAGTTTTTCAGGATCATTATATTCACGGAACGTATGCTTTGTTTCGAGGTCTAGTACGACTGGAAATTTTTTCATTTTAATTTAATTTCTTTTGTTTTTGCTCCTTGAATATTTCCATCTCAACCGTAGGAGAAATGTTTGAAGGTTTATCTCTTCTTAAGTTAATCTGGCTTAATTCTGTTTGTAATCGCTGGTACATGCCGTCAAAAATCCGAAAGAAGACACCTTTATCCTGGGAAGATAACTTTTTATATTTATTCTGAAACAGCTCATCGAGTTTTCCGAGGTTCCAGAGCACTTCAATGAGCCGTTCATCTCTCAAATTGAAAAGGAGAACGTCTCCCTGCATGGGACGCACCTTAAATTTCATCATTCGTACTTCCTCAATCATCTCTTTATATGAAGGTTTTCTCTGGATGGATTTTTGGAACAAGTCAAAAATCCTAATGACATCTATCTTATTTTTTTTCATGGCTCGATAATTTTACAATAAACAACGTTGAACTGGTTATTATAAATAGGTTATAATTATGAAATGATTTTGCAACAATTACAAGATGATCAGCTCCAATCTCTTAAATCAGGGCAAAAAGACAAACTATCTGTCCTACGCTATATTTTAGCACAAATTCAGAACAAGAAAATTGAGAAAAGAGCGGATTTGACAGATGATGACATTATTTCTGTTCTTAAAAAAATCGTAAAAGAACTCAAAGAATCAATCGACGCGTTCGAAAAAGCTGGAAGAAAAGACCTTGTCGAAGAATATAAAAAACAGTTGGATATTGTAACGCCCTATCTCCCTCAGGAACTCTCCGATGAAGAACTCGAAAAAGCGATCAACGAACTGATTGATAAAAACAAGGAAGTGTATGAAAAAAATCCTAAGGTTATTATTGGTATCTGCATGAAAGAACTTAAATCAAAAGCGGATTCTTCCCGAATTCTTGCAATCCTCAACAAGAAAACAGCCTAATACAGTACTATACTTAACAATATGAAGACGCTACGAAATATTATTCTTGTTTTTTTTATTTTATTTCTCTTTTCGTCCTTTGTGCGAAATCTGTTTGATTACCGGAACAAACTGCAGTTTTATCAACAGTATAAAAAAGACTATGAAGGCGAAAAAAAACAAAATATTACCCTCAAGACCGAGGTTTTGAAGAAAACGAGCCAGAATGAGCTTGAAAAAACGATCAGGAATAAACTCAATTTATTGAAACCAGACGAGGTTGCAGTCATGCTTCCTTCACCGACCCCCATTCCAGTTACTCCTACTCCTATTCCTCTTCCTATATGGGAACAGTGGTGGAAGGTATTTTTTAGGTAAACGTGCTCCGCTTTAATTTTTACCCTTTTTTTACTATAATAGAGCTTAATTTACGGGGTAGTGTACGGTTGCACAGGAGGCTCATAATCTCCTAGACCAGGTTCAACTCCTGGCTCCGTAACATGGATACTTTCCTACTCTCTATTGTTATTCCTGTTTACAACGAGGAATCAAATATCGATTCCTTGCTAAAAAGACTTCTTCCCATTTTGAAAGAGTATGATTATGAAATTATTTTTGTGAGTGACGGATCAAAAGACAATACCGAAAAGGCCGTAAAGCAATATGCAAAAAAAAATACTCGCGTCAAATTAATTGCATTCACCCGGAATTACGGTCATCAAATGGCGTTGGCTGCCGGGTATGAAGCATCCAGAGGAGATTGCGTCATTACCATGGATGCCGACCTCCAAGACCCCCCTGAGATCATAACGAAAATGGTCGCCAAATGGAAAAAAGGCGCAAGAATAGTCTATGCGAAACGGGACGAGCAACGCAATGTAGATAACTTTTTTAAAAAACAAACCGCATATCTTTTTTACCGATTCATTAATTTCCTTTCCGATACTCCTATCCCGAGTAATGTAGGAGATTATCGGCTTCTTGATCGGGAAGTAGTCAATTTCTTAAATCATCTTCCGGAACGGTCACGGTTCCTGCGCGGACTCGTCGCCTGGGGGAATTATCCGACAGAATATGTTTACTTCACAAGAGAAAAACGTTTTTCAGGTGAAACTCATTATACGCTTTCCAAGATGATGAACTTCGCGCTTGACGGCATCACTTCATTTTCGACAAAACCGTTGCGCATCGCATCATATTTGGGATTTACAACGGCGACTTTGGGATTTGTGGGAATCATTTACGAACTTATCAGAAAACTCATTCATCCCCAACTATATGTAATCGGATGGACCGGATTATTCGTCAGTATTATGTTTTTCGGAGGGATCCAACTTATCACCATTGGAATTATTGGTGAATATGTCGGTAAAATATATCAGGAGGTCCAAAAAAGACCGCAGTTTTTAATCAAGGAAAAAGTGAATTTATGAAATATCTCGGTTTAGCATTAATAGGCATCGGATTAGCGCTTCTCCTTTTTGTAGCATTTAATTTCCTGAAAGATAAAAATAAAATGGTTTCGCCGATTCCTGAAGAAAAAGGAGTAAAGGTAATTTTTGTTACCCCAACGAAATAGGTTATGGCCCTGTCCCTATTTCAAACTTGAAGATTTTTCCCGCCCCTCCCAAAAACAATACGTCAATAACTTTCAATATCAAGAAGGCGCTCATAAAGAGAATAAAACCGGCAACGGCGAATTTGAGCGTTCCGGTTGCTTTTTTCAGTCTCTCTGGATTCCCGGCGGCAGTAAGAAAGTAAAAGGCTCCTATGATCAACATAATAAACAGGGCAAGAATAATAAATCCCGTAGACATAAAAACAATGTTCCCAAAAACAACCTCAAGACATTTCAAGGTTGGAACTCCATCCACAACACAATCTCCCCACTCGCTTACCGCAGCATGAACAACAGATGTAGGCAAGAAAAGAAATAAGAGTAATGGAAAATAAATCGAAGTAAGTCTTTTTATCACAACGTATAAAGATCTTTAGTTAACTAATCTTTGGAATTTGATTGGTTTTGTTATTCCGAGTCCTGAATCTGCCGGGAAAAAAATCTGTTCAAAGACGGTTACCACCGCCAACACAACGAATATAAGGATAACTCCTATAAGAGCTGCTTGAATCTTTTCTCGCGCTTTATCAACATTCTCCTTGTTTCCACCTGACGTAATCCATGAAAACGCACCAAGTAACAAATACAAAAGGGCAATAATGCCACCAACGACAAAAAATGTACGAATGAGAAAAGTAAGTACATCACCAAAACCAGGAATTTTAAAACCGACATCAACCGGTGCAATTGAATAATCCGCAGCATATACAGTGAGTTTCGTTAATAAAGTATTAAGCATATGAAAAAAAGTATAGTTAATCCTTGTTGGCTTGTCAAGTAGGAGTATTTAACCAATTATTCATCATTCAACCTAAACTGTAATGCCTCTCCAATATGACCAATATCAATAGTCTTCTCTCCTTGTAAATCTGTAATCGTTTG
>Ga0334722_10000505_pt1 | contig 57280 bp, 57 predicted proteins | sample C3_bottom_MG_FD_207210 | JGI IMG/M metagenome (GOLD analysis project Ga0334722, IMG submission 207210) | Sediment microbial communities from Yellowstone Lake, YNP, Wyoming, USA - C3_bottom | ecosystem: Environmental > Aquatic > Freshwater > Lake > Sediment | place: USA: Wyoming | collected...
CCGAGGTGAGCGCTCTTAGACGGGCCCACGAAGTCATCGGTCTGCTGGAACAAAATTACCGGTTGCTCGATTGGCTCCAGGCAGCGTCCGATGGGTGCGAGGTAATCGTAAGCATCGGCGGGGAGAACCAACTTGAACTGAACGGTTTCAGCTTGGTCGCGAGCGGCTATGAAGTTCACGGTGAACCCGTCGGCGTTCTGGGCATACTTGGGCCGACGCGGATGGATTATCCCAGGGCGATCTCGGCGGTTCGCCATATCGCTAAGAACCTGGGTGAAGTGCTGGCGGAATTTCACGGATGAGGTGCATTTGAGAGATCACTACGAAGTCTTGGGCGTCTCCAAGTCGGCTACTGAAGCGGAGATAAAAAAAGCTTATCGCAAGTTGGCCAGAAAATATCACCCGGATGTCAACAGCCATGACGAGGACGCCGAACATAAATTCAAGGAAGCGACGCAGGCTTATGAGGTCTTAAGCGACGCGCAGAAGAGGGAGATGTACGACCGCTTCGGCCACACGGGTCGAAATGCCGGCGCGGGCGGGCCGGGAGCGGGCGGCTTTGGCCAAGGCTTCGGTTTCGAAGATATTTTCGATGTACTCTTTGACGGCTTTGGCGGCGGCCGGCAAAGCCGTCGCTCAGCGGCGCAAAGCGGCGACGATCTCGGCGCGAATCTGACCATTACCTTTAAAGAGTCGGCGTTCGGGGTCGAGCGGGAGATAGAGATCGTCAAACCGTCTACCTGCGGCAAGTGCGGCGGCTCAGGCCTGGGCGAAGGAGTGAGCCCGCAGGCTTGCGGCGTTTGCGGCGGTCAAGGCGTGGTAACTCAAGCCCAGCAGACCGTCTTCGGCAGCTTCACCCGAACCGGATATTGCGCTAACTGCGAAGGCACAGGTCAAGTCATAACTAAACCTTGCCAGGCTTGCCACGGGGAGGGGCGCCTATCCGAGCGGTCCAAGGTGACGATCAAGGTCCCGGCCGGCATCGTCGACGGTATGCGTCTTAAACTCGGCGGTCACGGAACGGCCGGTCGACGGGGCGGGCCGGCGGGAGACCTGTATGTGGATATTATTGTCAAAGCCGACAAGATTTTTGACCGGGACGGAAACGACGTTGTTGTTAGCGCGCCCATTTCAGTCAGTCACGCGGCTCTTGGCGGCGAATTGAAGGTGCCGACGATCGACGGCGAAGAAGAGATACATATCCCGGCCGGGACTCAGTCCGGAAGCCTCTTCAGGATAAAAGGGAAAGGTATCCCGTTTCTAAATCGGCGGGGCCGCGGCGATCAGATAACGCAAGTTACCGTGCGGACGCCGACCCATCTAACCGATGAGGAGCGGGAGTTGTTCGCCAAGCTCTCCGAATTGGACGAGAAGCACGGCCCGGAGCGTGCCGGTATTTTAGGCAAGATAAAAGAAGCGTTCGGGAAGTGACGTTTGCGGTCGTGTTCAAAGCCGGGTATGGTATAATTTTACGGGCAAATGTCAGGAGTCGGGAGCCGGTACAGGCGTTTTGACCCGGGCTTGAAGGAGCCAAACCGACTATTGCAGAAAGTCAAAACCAAAGAGATCAAACTGGTCGTTCCCGGGAGTCAGTCGATGGTGGATCTCCTCGGCCATCGGGATGAACTACTCAAGGTCATTGAAGATGAATTCGCGACCGAGATATTGGTCCGGGGAAATGAGATCAATATCAGCGGCCCCGCGGGGGAGGCCGAGACAGTGGCGACTATCTTTCGTGAATTGCTTGAGGTGTTGGCGACGGGCGAGTCGATAACCTCCGAGCATGTCGGCCAGACGATCCAGTCGATCCGCGGAGAAGAATCAATCTCACCAAAAGCCCTGATAAGCGATACTATCCTGGTGCATCGCGCCAAGGCCATCCGCCCCAAAACACCGGGACAGAAACGCTATGTGGACGCTATCAGAAACACCACTGCGACGTTTGTCATCGGCCCGGCGGGGACAGGCAAGACTTACCTGGCTATGGCTATGGCCGTCCTGGCTTTGAAGCAAAAATATGTCAGCCGTGTCATTCTGACCAGGCCTGTTGTTGAGGCCGGGGAAAAATTGGGCTTCTTGCCGGGTACGCTCTTTGAGAAGGTCGACCCTTATTTAAAGCCGCTCTACGACGCTCTCTTCGATATGATGGAACCCGACCAATTTCAGCAACTGATGGACCGGGGGACGATCGAGGTAGCGCCGCTGGCATATATGCGAGGCCGAACGCTGAACGACTCTTTTATAATCCTCGATGAAGCGCAAAATACTTCTCCGGAACAGATGAAGATGTTTCTGACCAGGCTGGGATTCGGGTCGAAAGTCGTCGTAACAGGCGATGTGACGCAGATCGATCTGCCGTCCGGTCAAAAGTCCGGGCTGCTGGTGATCGAAGAGATATTGGTGGGGATTGAAGACCTGGCCTTCATCCATCTTTCAGCTAAAGACGTCGTCCGCCACAAACTGGTTCAAAAAATAGTCGAAGCCTACAAGCGTTTCGAGGAGGACCGGCATGGCTAGGAGCGCATCGATAAAGCCGCGGGGCGACGAGGATCTGTGGGCCCGGGTTGCCGTGGCCGTTAAGAGTATCGACGATCGCCTGTTGCGCCGGATAGCCATGGCAGTCGGTATGTTCGTGGTTATTTTCGCGCTGATAGCTGTCGACTTCTCCCCTAAAAAGATCAGCGGGCTTGAAGTGAGCAAACCAAGTCCGGTCACGGTGCGGGCGCCGCGCAACATCACTCTGCTGGATATGGAGAGGACTCAGGCGCTGCGGCGGCGGGCCGCGGAGAACGTGCCTCGCATCCATCGTTTTGAGGTCGACGCGCCGGCCAAAGCCCGGGCGGGTATCGCCTCGGTCTACCAGAGATTGGAGCAGATAGTCGTTCTTGACGCCGGCGACAGCGCGAAGAACGCGGCTGAAGTGAAAAAGCTGCTGCCGTTTGCAACCGGGGCGGATGTCGATTGGCTCATCGGTCTGGATGAGCCGGAGATAGGACGCTTGCAAAACAAGACGATCGAGCTGGCAGCGACCATTATGACCGATAAGATAAGCATCGACGGCCTGGCCGCGCAGCGGGAAAAAGTCAAAAGGCAGGCAATGGCCATTGAAGACCAGCGCGCGGCGAAGATCGTTGGGCAGATTGCGGCGGATAATGTCCGCGTCAACAGTTATATGGATAAAGCCAAGACCAATAATGCGATAGCGGCCGCTGTCGACAAGGTCAAGCCGGTGATGGCCGGCAAACAGAAAGGCGAAACCATCGTCACAGAGGGTGGGATCGTCACCCCTCTGCAAGAACACTTTTTAAAAGAATTAGGTTTAGCCGACAGTTTCAGCGGCAAGACGGGGAGCCAGGTCTTGGGCGAGGCGCTCATAGTGGTGGCGTTGATGGTCCTGGCCTCGATATATTTGCGTGAATTCCAGCCGAAGGTTTATAGGGACGATCGGATGTTGGTCCTGGTATTTGTGATATTGACCATCGTCTCTCTCTTGGCCAAGGGGCTGGCGCCGCTCTTCCCGCCCTATTTGATACCGGTAGGTGGGGCGGCCATGTTAACCACCATTTTGGTCCGACCAAGAGCGGGCATTATGATGGCGATAACGGCGGGCATCATCACCGGTATTTTTGTGAACAGCCCCCAATATTGGATATATGCCTTCATGACAGGTCTGGCGGCGGTCTACTTGACGGCCCATATATCGCACCGGAGCGATTTGACCCGGGCGGGTTTGTGGTTGATGCTGGCTTCCGGCGTGATAGCTCTCGCCGCGGGGTTGATGAAGGGCGAAGTCGGCAGCGAGCTTTTAGTCAACGGCGGCTGGGGCGTGGTTGGCGGTTTTGCGGCTATCATCTTGACCATCGGGACGCTGCAGTTCCTGGAGCTGGCTTTCAATATAACAACGGATATGAAGCTGCTCGAGCTGTCGAATCCGACCCAACCGCTCTTGAGGGAGCTGATGGTGAACGCTCCCGGTACCTATAATCACAGCATAATCACGGGCAATCTGGTGGAGAGCGTCGCCCAGAAAGTCGGGGCCAACCCGCTTCTCGCGAGGACCGGCGCTTATTACCACGACATCGGCAAGATACGCCGGCCTTTTTTCTTTGTCGAAAATCAATACGGCGATAATCCGCACGACAAGACGCAGCCAAACTTAAGTTATCTGATAATCACGGCCCATGTTAAAGAAGGGGTGGAGATCGCCCGGAAGCATCGCCTGCCGCAGGAATTGGTCGATATAATCTCACAACATCATGGCACAAGTCTGATGAGCTACTTCTACAGCCGGGCCAAAGAGCAGGACGATAACACCACCGTAGCCGAGCATCATTATCGCTATGCCGGCGACAAACCAAAGAGCAAGGAAGCGGCCTTGATAATGTTGGCGGACGCCGCTGAAGCTGCGGCCCGAGCCCTGCAAAAACCGACGCACAACCGGTTGGAGCAGATGGTCAAGAAAATAGTCAAGGAACGGCTGCGCGACGGCCAATTGGATGAAAGCGCGCTGACCTTGGCGGATTTGGAGACAGTGACCAGGGGCTACACTCAGACATTGACGACAATGTATCATTCGCGCATCGAGTATCCGGAGATAGAAGTTCCGATCAAGCCGGAACGGAGGGTTGTCGTTGAACGTCTTAGTCAAAAATCAGTCGGGCGTCCCGATCGAGCTATCGGCTCTTGAACTGCTGGCAAAGTTTGTGTTGAGCCGGGAGGAAGCGGCAGCGGGCAGCGAGGTGAGCATAGCACTGGTCGATAAAGAGGCTATGCGCGCGTTGAACATGAGGTTCAGAGCGCTTGATAGCCCGACCGATGTGCTCGCCTTCGATCTTGGCGACGACGACGAGCTCTTCGGTGAAGTAGTAATATCGCCGCAAGTCGCGGCCGAGCAAGCCATTGAAGCCGGGATAACCGGAACCGAGGAAGTTCAGCAATTGCTGGTCCATGGATTGTTGCACCTAGTGAACTATTGTCATGAAAGTGAAGAAGACTCACAGAGAATGTTCGATAGACAAGAGGCGCTGATACGGGAGTTCATGGACGGAGGGTCGGTTTAAGCTGGTGAGGGGCCGTCCTCTATTCCAAAGTTTTAACTACGCCATCGACGGGCTGGTCTACGTGCTGCGTACCCAGAGGAATATGCGCATCCACTTTCTGGTGGCGGCACTGGTGTTGATGCTGAGCTTGGTTGTCGGTGTCAACGGCACGCAATTCATTCTGCTGGTGCTGGCCATCTCCATAGTCGTCGCCACCGAATTGATGAACACGGCCATCGAATCCGTCATAGACGTGACGACGACGAGTTTTGACCCGATGGCAAAGATAGCCAAGGACGTGGCGGCGGCGGCCGTGTTGGTATCGGCCTTAGCCACGGTGATAATCGGATATTTGATATTCTATCCCAAGCTGGCCAGTGTCTCATGGAAGGCGCTGGACCGGGTCAGACAATCGCCCATTCATGTGACCACAATCGCCTTGTTGCTGGTCATCATTGCCGTTATTGCCGCTAAAGCCTGGACACGCACCGGCACCTGGATGCGGGGCGGCTGGCCGAGCGGTCATGCCGCTATTGCCGGTTCGTTGTTGACGGCCATCGCCATCTTGAGCGGCAGTCCCCTCCTGACAACGCTGGCGCTGATATTAGCTTTGCTCGTCATGCAGGCGCGGATGGAGGCCAAGTTCCACACGGCGATCCAGGTGCTCGCCGGGAGTTTTATCGGTGTCTTGACTACGGTCCTGATATTTCAATTGTTTTTAAAGAAGCCTTGAGGAGGCGACCTTTTTGATAGTAGGTATCAGCGTGCTCGCCGCCTTATTCATACTGCGGTTTTTTCTCGGCGCGGCCGAGATGTCCCTCAGCGCCGCCAATCGGATAAGGCTGATGCAGAAAGCCGACGAAGGCCTGAAAGGGGCGAAGTCGGCGCTCGAATTGACTCAAAAGTCCGGCCAATTTCTGCCGGTGATCTTGTTGTTAATGTTGATGGCCGATACCGGTATGGCATCAATTGCCACAGTTTTGGCCGCCGCCGTTTTGCCTTTGGGGCCGGCTATCGCCACTGCCATTGTTACCTTAGCTATCTTTATCTATGCCGAGATGATTCCGAAGACCCTGGCTATCAATAATCCGGAGCGGGGGGCGGTGCTCGTCGCTAAGCCGGTGAAGTGGTTGACAAAGTTAGTCTATCCGCTGGCCTATGTATTCATCCTGATAGCGAATTTCTTTGTGCGCATCTTGGGCGGTAAGACGGCCCGGAGGCCGTTTGTGACTGAGGAAGAGATAAAGATGATGGTCAGTGTGGGCGCGGAAGAGGCCGCCATCGAAGAAGAAGAGAAAGAGATGATCCACAGCATCTTTGAGTTCGGAGATACGATCGTGCGCGAGGTGATGGTGCCGCGGCCGGATATGGTGGCGGTCGAAAGCAAGGCCGCGGTCGAGGAAGTGCTGGACTTGATAATCAAAGTGGGCCATTCAAGGATACCTATCTACGAGGAGAGCATAGATAACGTCGTTGGTTTGGTCTACGCCAAGGACCTGCTTATCTATCTGAACCGGGCGAAGCCGGGGCAGGCGGCGGCGGTGCTGAAAAAATTAATGCGACCGGCCTACTTTGTGCCGGAGACAAAAAGAGTGAGCGAGCTGCTCAAAGAGATGCAGCAGAAGAAGAGCCATATGGCGATCGTGCTTGACGAATACGGCGGCACCGCCGGCCTCGTGACTATCGAGGACCTGCTGGAAGAGATCGTCGGCGAGATATTCGACGAATACGACCTGGAAGAGGCTATGATCGAGGTGCTCTCCACGGACGTCTATCGGATAGATGGCCGGGCGCCGATGGATGAGGTCAGGGAACTGCTCGGGGTCGATCTGCCGGAATATGGCGGGGAGACTATCGGCGGTTTCGTCTACGATTTAGTCGGGCGCATTCCGGTCCCCGGCGAGGTCGTTGAATATGACAGCCTCCGGTTTGAGGTCGATAAAGTTATCGGTCGGCGGATATCCAAGATAATCGTGGTCAAGAAAGAGACTGAGGAAGAAGCGGCCGATGATTGACGGTGCCCGGGAGAGAGGGCTGGTCGAGGCGGCGGTAGCAGCGCTTAAAGCGGCGTATTCGCCTTATTCGGGGTACACGGTCGGCGCTGCCGTCTTAAGCGCGGATGGAAGCACCTATTCGGGCGCTAATATCGAGAATGCCGCTTATAGCGCCAGCTTATGCGCCGAGCGGGTGGCAGTCGCCAAAGCTGTTTCAGAAGGGGCAAGAGATATCATCGCCATTGCGATAGTCGCGGGAGACGGGTGCTTCGCGGCGCCTTGCGGCGCCTGTCGGCAAGTGATAAGCGAATTCAATCCTGATTGTCTGGTAATAATGGCCGGCGACGGGGAGACTGTCGTCAAGCCGGTCAGCGAGTTGCTGCCGATGGCGTTTAGGCTAAAGAAGCGTGGTTAGTGTATGACTCTCAAAAGGCGCGGTCGATTTCCCCGGCGAGGAAATCGCCGCTCCGCATCTCGGCCTCGCTCCTCACTGCTCAGCCAAAGCTAAGCAGTGAGACCATGCTCGCTCGGCCTCCGAACGGCTTTTGAGAGTCATACGCTAACCACTGTGTAATTCTGTGAAATTATGTCAAATCTAACTGTTAAGATTTTAGAGCAACCCGATTCTGAAATCATCGCCGCGGTCGCCGCCTTGGAAGAAGAGGCGTTTGGGCGGGGCGGGCTTAACGAATGGCACCTGCCGGTAATCGCCCGGCACGGGCGGCTTGTTGTTATAATCGAAGCAGAGAGGGTGATCGGGGCAGCCAGTCTGCTTAAGGATTGGGCGGGGAACTCCGCATTTCTTTTCGATCTAGTGATAGCCGGGGACGTCCGGGGTCGAGGTTGCGGTCGCTATTTAATGGAGAAGACAATCGAAAATTTAAGAAATGAAGGCTTTAAGCGGTTGGAATTGACGGTCGCTCCGGACAATAACGCGGCGGTCGACTTCTACGAGCGCCTCGGATTTGAAAGGACTGGTTTGCTGCCGGGCGAATATGGCCTAGGTCAAGATCGATTGGCGATGACGCTGACTTTATGAGTGAACTGAAGCACTCCGGTTTTATCGGCCTTATCGGGCGGCCGAATGTCGGCAAATCGACGTTGATAAACCAGTTGGCCCAGCGCAAACTCGCCATCGTCTCGGATAAGCCGCAGACGACCCGCCATCAGATCAGGGCGGTTATAAATCAGCCTGATGCTCAGCTTATATTCATCGATACCCCGGGCTTTCATAAACCGAAAGACAGCCTCGGGAACAGGCTGAATAAAGCGGTCCGAAACGCGATGGTCGAAGTCGATGTCGTGCTGTTTCTATTGGACGGGGCGGCTGGAATCGGCGCCGGCGACGCTTATATCGTGCATGAGTTGGCTAAAGTGAAGACCCCGAAAGTGGCGGCTCTGAATAAGATCGACATCATGTCGGCGGTTGAGATAGCGGACGAGCGCCGGCGGGCCGCGCAGCTCTTGCCTGGAGCGGAAGTCGCGGAGTTGTCGGGGGCCACAGGCGAGGGCTTGGAACCTCTGACCGCGCGGTTGGCGGCGATGTTGCCGCCGGGGCCTAAATATTATCCGGACGATATGGTAACGGACCAGCCGGAGCAGCGGTTGATGGGGGAGTTTATCAGGGAGAAGGTCATCATGATCGCTCGCGAAGAGCTGCCTTATGCTGTCGCCGTGGAGGTCTATGAAGTCAAAAAGCGCTCCAGCCGGAGCGAGCTTATAGATGTCTACGCGCGCATCCATGTCGAGCGCGATTCGCAGAAAGGCATTATCATCGGGCACGGCGGCAAGACCCTGGAAAAGATCGGCACCGAGGCACGGCGGGACATCGAAAACTTGCTGGGCAGTCAGATATATCTGGATCTGCTGGTGACCGTCACCAAAGACTGGCGCCGCCAGGACAGAAAAGTCGAAGAGCTGGGGTACTGAGCAAGGCAAGGTTCGTCTATATCGGAAAAGGAGTTACCTTGAAAGAGATAGCGGGACTTATCGATCATACCACGCTTGGTTCGGATGCGGATATAAATAAGATAGAACAGCTTTGCGCGGAAGCCCGCCAATACGGCTTTAAGTCGGTTTTTCTCCAGCCGTGCCGGGTTGAACTTGCGGTGAAGCAGATGCGGGGGACCGGCATTCAGGTCGGGACGGTGTCGGGCTTTCCTTTCGGAGCCAATAATCCTGAAACCAAGGCTGCTGAAGCGGCCCTGGCCGTCGGCCAAGGGGCTGATGAGATAGATATGGTTATAAATGTCGGCTGGATAAAAGACGGGCTTTGGGCCGAGGTAAAGTCTGATATGAGCCGGGTGGTCGAGGCGTCCAGACATCAAGGCGGTGACCGGCCGATAATAGTCAAAGTCATAATTGAAACCTGCCTGCTAACAGACGACGAAAAGCGTCGGGCGGCGATGGCGGTTAGAGAAGCCGGCGCGGATTTTGTCAAGACTTCGACCGGATATATGGGATCGGGCGCCAACGTCGATGACGTGGCCCGGCTCCGGGCGGCAGTCGGGCCGGACTTCGGTGTAAAAGCCTCCGGCGGCATCAGGACGCTTGAGCAGGTCAAAGCGCTGATAGAGGCGGGCGCTAACCGGATAGGCACCAGCGCCGGCGTGGCGATAATGAATGAATACGTATAAGACTTCCGGAATCGCACTTAAGAGCCTTAAGTTAGGAGAAGCCGACAAGATAATTACTTTCCTGACAACCGGGGGAAAGATCAGCGCGGTCGCCAAAGGGATAAGGCGAACGAGCAGCAAATTCGGCGGGCGTCTCGAGCCGGGCAACGACCTGGATCTGGTTTTGGCCCATGGCCGGGCGCTCGACACGGTGACCCAAGTCGACATGAAGAAAGCGCGGCCTTGGTTGCGCAGCGATTTAGCTAAACTCGATGTCGTCTACGCCATCCTCGAGCTGGCGGATAAGCTTTCGCCGGAGGCGGCGGAAGGGGACCGCTTACTGGAATTGACCGCGGCGGCGCTGGACAGACTGGAAGTGGAATCGCGCCTGCCATTACTGTTGTTGGCTTTTGACATGAAAGCTCTGGCGGTGACGGGCTTCTTCCCCAACTTAAACGCCTGTGTCGCCTGTGGCGCCAGAGCGGGCCTTGATCGCGTCGGCGCGGCTGAAGGCGGCGTCATTTGCGATAAGTGCTTCAGAGGCCAACCGGCTCAAAAGCTGGGGAAAGAGGCTAAAGAGCTGGTCAGACAGCTTTTAGTGGTGCGTTTAGTGAATCTTGATTCAGTTATGACCCATTCAGGCATAATAAACGAGGTTCGGCGCATCATCTGGTCGCATCTTAGATATCACGTGCAGGCAGAGTTTCGGACGAGGATGGAGGATGGGACAAGTGGTCGATAACCCGGGAGCCCGGCATTTGATGGCTCGCGCCGGGCGCATATTTCAGCGATTCGGTCTCGGCCTATTATCGAACCACGACGGCTTGATAGACTGGTACGCGGTCTCCGGCACGGCTATCGATGTCAGCGGCGAAGACTGGAGCGAAGCGGTTGTCGGAGCCGACGCGGCGGAAGAATTCGCAGCGTATGTCGACATTGTTTATCCGAGCGTCGCCGAATTGACGGGGCTGACGCCGGCGGGGCCGCTGCGGACGCCCGTTGTATTCAACCGGAGCGAATGGATAGTCACAACCGCCGCCAACCTGAAACCGCTTCTGGAACTCTTGCTTGACGGGATAATGGGGACGGCGGCGATCGCGGCCCGAGGGGGCGGGCCGACCAGGATCCTGCGCGCGGCGACCAGCAGCGAGGTCGGGCTGGTCATAGGATATCTGTCCGGCCGGGTCTTAGGCCAGTACGATGCGCCGCTGTTGGACGGCGCCGGCGCCCGGGGAGCAATCTATTTTATCTACCCGAATATTTTGGAAGCGGAAAAGCGGTTGGGCCTGCCTTCGCGGGACTTCAGGCTCTGGCTGGCGCTCCACGAGGTGACACACGCGGTTCAGTTTGAAGCCAACCCGTGGATAAAAGACTACCTAAGGGAGCTGATAGAAGGTCAAGCCAGATACATGGGGGCCCGCCTGGCACGCGATGCCGGAGACGGATCCGCGGGTCATAAGAGCGTCGATTTGCCAGCGAAGTTACTGTTGACGAAGCAATTGCGCCGGTTGATATCGCCGGAAGAGAACCCGTTGATGGCAAAAGCCCAGGCGGTCATGTCCGTTCTCGAGGGCTACAGCGAATACGTGATGGAAACAGCCGGCGCCGACATGGTCGACGGCGTCTCGGGGATTGCGGACAGGCTGGACGATGCGCGTCGAACAAGAAGCGGGCCGCACCGCTTGATAGAAAGATTAATCGGCCTGGAAGTCAAGATCGAACAGTACCGCTCCGGCTACTTGTTTATTAAGCAAGCCGCGGAGTTGGGCGGGATGAGCCTGGTGAACCTTGTCTGGCAAGGTCCGCAGAGTCTGCCGACGCTGACGGAGTTGCGCCAACCGGAGCTATGGATGGCACGGATGCTAAAAACTTAATGATTGAGGGGGTCAAGCACGGACCTGATCTTGCGGTAAAACGCCTTATCCTCGCGGCCCAAGCGCCAGATAGCCACGCCGGCCAGGTCGTACTTGGCGGCCAACCGGATTTTTGCCTCCAGACTGCGGCTGTTTTCGAACCAAACCGTGTGCTCCCCGGAATCATCGGAGTATTTAAAGAACGACGAAGCCGAACCCTCGTCCCAGACTATGGGGGCGCCTCTCGACAATGATTTGGCTGCGGCTTCATCGTGGACCAGGCTCTTTGCCCGGCCGGGGCCCCAATCGTACCCGTAGAGAGGCACGCCCAGTACAAGTTTTTCCTTCGGGATCCTAGTCAACGAAAAAGAGATTACTTTCTCCACCCAGTCAATTCCGGCTATAGGCCCCGGAGGGCCGGCCGAATAATGCTGATCGTACGCCATCACCCGGACATAATCGGCATAAGCGCCGATTGCCGCATAATCGTGACTTCGGGCGCCGTTCCACTCTCCGGGTTCGCTGGTCTTGGCATTAACGGTCACTACCAGATTTTTGCCTCTCTTGTGTACTCGCGCGGCCAGTTCCCGCACGAAGCGGCTGAAGATGTCCCTGTCCGCTTCAGGAAGGTTCTCATAGTCAATATCTATCCCATCGTAAACGGACATTTTTACTTTAGCCATGATCTGCCTGATATGCGCGGCACGCTTGCCGGCATCGTTCAAAATCGCGCTCAGCGGCGCCCCCTTTGCCCAAGCTATAGTCGGAATTATCGTCGTGTTTTGCGATTTGAGTGCGGCCAAAACGGCGCTGTTTTCCGCGCCGGGGGAATCGACTACACCGCCGTCATCTGAAAGCTCATACCAGAACGGGCTGACTTCATTGACGGCGCCGGGAAATTCATCGATTACCCTCATGCCTTCCTTGATATCCCAGAACGGCAACCAGCCCGCGACGATCTTTGCCTGTCGTTGCGGGCCGGCGGCCGGCGCAGCCGGCGGTTGCGGGGAATCGGCGCGCGCAGTAGCCGCCGGCGCCGACCCGATGATTTCGGGAGTTTTCGATTCTGCCTTCTCGGCCTCCGCCAGCTGCGGCGGAGGCTCCGGCGTTAACGGCCAGATTTCGCGAACACTTTGGTGGCGGCGCGGGAGAGCGGCCGGTCCGCGTATCGCCGCCGGAGCCGCCTTAGGCGGCGGCAGAGAACCGACGATCACCGCCGCCAGGACTATTAGCAGGCGCGGACCGTAGACGGGCCTCCAGGATCTTAAGCGGCGTTTAGGAACGTAAAATAAAGACATTCATCGACCTCAAACGAGATTCGCGCCAGAGCCGGAGCGACGCTGTTTTTCGTCCGGGTTCAGTATAGAGAGCGTGCTGAGTACGTCAAGACGTGGTCAATAATTCTTTAGCCAGGTCGACCTCAGTGTCGGCGGGGCTCATTATCTGCTTAACGGAGAGCGGGGAACCGGCCAGGTCGACCAGGCGGCCCCGACCGGAATCGTCGACAATTTTCACTTGCGGCCTAAGCAGGTCGTTTTGGTTCTCTTCGACTACCAGTGCCAGTTGGTCGTTGCTCAACTTGACCACGCTGCCGACAGGATAGATTCCTAAAGAAAGGACGAAAAGCTTTAGCAGGATGGGGTCGAATGCTTGCGGCATGACGCAGAGCATATAGTGGAGAGCCTCTGTTGGAAGATACGGCGCGTGATACGACCGTTTGGAAGTGAGGCCGTCGTATGTATCTGTTATCTGGACCATGCGGCTGAAGAGGTGTGGAGGCCGCTGCTGTGAGCGGACCGGATAGCCGCTGAGGTCGTAGCCGATGTGATGTTCGAAAGCGACTATCAGCGCCGACGACTCGAGGGTAGGGAGGCCGGACAGTATCTGCGTGCTTTCAACCGGATGTCTCTTCATGATCTGCCATTCATCCGCTGTCAGCCGGCCCGGTTTGTTGATGATCTCCTTAGGTATGTTGATTTTGCCGATGTCGTGCAGGAGTGCCCCGGTGCCCAGCCAGACCAGGCGCTGCCTGTCTAAACCGAGCTTGTGTGCTAAAGCCACGGCCAGAATCGCTACGTTTATCGAATGATGGCAGGTATATTCATCGTGTTGCCTAAGAGCGGTTAGGGCCACCATCGTCGAATCTCCGCTGACAATATTGCTTACCAGCCATTCAACGATAGCGTCCACTCTTTCAATAGCGATAGGTTGTTCGTTTTGAGCCTGGCTGAAGACCTCGCCAAGACCTGTTAGAGCCATATCGTACTGCTGCTGATGGGCTTTTACCGAACTTCCCGGAGAGTGCGGCTTATCGGCGCCGGCTTGGCCCGGGAGCAGACGCTTGACCTCGATGTGGGAAATTTCGGCTTCAGCCAAAGCGGCGGTAAAATCGCCGGCGCCGTCAGAGTCGCTCTTATTCAGAAGGACCAGAAAAGCCGCCACCTCGTTTTGGGTCAGACCGGGCAGAAAAGAGATGCGGTTTATTCTTTTTGCGGCGCAGATGTCGAGCAAGGCCTGGCATGAAAGACTTTCATCAACAAGAAGGTCATGCTCAAAAAATATTTCACAGTCCGAGAAGCTCAAGACCAGCAGAGGTCTTGACCTTAAGAAAGCGAAAATGTTCTGCCAGAGCTGCTCGATACCGTTTCGGGTCTGCGGGTGGCCGATCGGGTAGAGAAACAAGTTCTTGGAGCAGGCCATTAAGAGCGACACTATCTTTTTGACTAGAACGATGTGGTCTTCAGTCGACATCCGCACTTCCTTGTATTTTTGCCATGGCATTCCGAGCCGCCTCGACCAGCCTGGCTCTCTGGGCCTTGAAAAACCTGGACCGGCTGGTTGCTAGTTTCATTAAGAGGGGAAGCGCTGGTCCGGCTTTTAGGCGGCCGAGCGCCTCTATTGCTTCGACCTTTGTGTCGATTCTTCGCATAAACATGTCGCGTTGGTTTATAAGACCTGTAAAGATTTCAGTTGCCCGCGGGTCCTTGGTCTGGGCGACGGCCCTGATCGCTTCCAGTTTGATATTGAGGTCCTTATCGCCGAGCAGGTCGAGAAGAGCCGGCATCGCCGCGGGACCAATATTCGATAAAGCCTTAGCTACCTCAATCCGGACTCGCGGGTCCGGATGTGAAACCGCTTTTTGAAGATAGACAAGCGAATTATCGTCGCCTATCCGACCCAAAACATAGACTACATTTCGCACTAGATACCAGCGGTGGTCCATGATTTTGCTGCCGAGACTGGCAATATTGGCGCGGCTGCAGGCGGTTAGCATTTGACAGACGAGCCGGCGGCGTCCCTGGCGCTTTTCCGTGGCGAGCATGTCAAGAAGCGTGAGGATACCGGGGTTGCCGATGAGGCTCAGATAATGGACGGCGTCGTCGAATGAGACGCTTTGCTGATTTTCCACCCAAGACAAAAGGTTTTCGATCTTATCAGGTTGGCCGGCATCGCGGATGATTTCCTTGAGGGTCGAGAGGTCGTCGGATTCTTTTCGGCGCCTGTCGACCTCGTTAACGATGACACTCAGGGCGGCGCCGGCGGCGCTTAAACGACGCTCTGTGAAAGCGCTCAGAAGAACCCGCTGGATCGCGTGGGACGCGCGGGTCAGACGAGCCGGATTAGTCTCCAAGGACAACACTTCGGCCAGGGCCGCCAACGCGCCTTCTTCGATAGCGAATTCGTTCATGCCGGCTGCCTCGGTCTCCACCCGCTCGAGGTCCAGCGGATCGAGCGCCACCGCCAGCGCCGCGATCTTGGCGGCGTCAATCCCTTCGATGGGAATGGCTTTCTTCGTCGTCTCTTTCATCCGCACCGCGCTTATGTCCAGCAGCCGTTCAGCCTCATCATCGGTGATAGAGACCCGGCGCTTCAGGAAAGGGATCAGGTCGCGGAGGTGCTCCGGCTTGATCGGCATGTTTTCGACGAATTCAATAAAGCGGGCTTGAGGGAGGTTGTTGGCGCTAACGGCCAAATTTAGCAATTCAGCCAGTTCTTCGCCGGTCAGTTGTTCGACTAACCGGCCGGTCGTGGCCCGGCTGCTTTTGCCGTCGGCGGCAAGCATGGTCGCCAATTGCGTCCTTAAAGGCTCATCCATGAGCATCAGCGCTTCCGCCAGGTTGCGATAGAGAAATGCTTGTTCGTCGGCCAGCTCCCGCTTGACCAGAGCGTCGATCTTAGGCAAAGCGATTTTCAGGATAGCGCCGGCTCGGTCGTCATCTTCGGCGAGTCCGCCCAGCGTTTGGAGGAACTCCGCCAATGGACCCGGTCCCTGTTCCAGCCTTTGCTTAATTAGTTGGTGTTCAAGCCCGGAAACGTCATACTTGGAAACCAAGGCTTTTTGCGCCATAAGAATAGCCTGCGCCTCGGCGGCATCGCTCGTGCCGATCTCTTGGGTGAGCTTAAGATAGGCTTGAGAAATCGCCACGCCGCTGATTTGCCTCTGCCAGAGCAACTCTTTGACGCCGCCGGCTTTGAAGACGTCGTCCGGATCCATGCACACGATCATCAGCAGGTCCACGAGCTGACGGCGGTCGATTTCGGCTTGTATCAATACGTGGTCGAGTTTTAGGCGGTAGAGCAGGAGAGCCAGTGACTTCATGCCCGCAGAGTTTGGGCCGATCGGCCGGTCATCCATTAATAAGCCGTCTTGGGTCACCCTGAAATCCAGGTGTCCGTGACGGCTGAAGTATTCAACAAAGACGAGCCACAACTTATCTATGGCCGCTTTAGTGGTGGCGTGATTTTCCGGATAGAGCTGGAGGCATTTTAAAGCGATATTGACGTGGTTTAAGACCGGCTCGCAGTCTGAAAGCCGATTATGCAGAGAATCGCTGATAGCACTGTTCATTGTCTTAGTGTTTTCGGCAAAGCGCGCCGTCGTGATTAGAGGATTTAGCGAAAATCGTTTCCGGGAATATCCGGCCGGCTGTCCACTATTAATCCTGGGTCAAAATGTATTCGTCGTATTCGGTTTCAAGCCTTAGCTTGTGCTTCGCCTCTTGCGTCGCCATAAACTCGAATATCTTTTTGAGCTCGGGGTCGTCAGTGTGGCCGGCCAACCCCCGGTAGAGTGAATGAGAGTGCTCCTCCGCCTTCATTGCCAGCACCAGGATATCCTGAAAACTCATGTCGGGCGAATACGAGACATCGTGCAAATAGTCGCTTATCTTAAGGTCGGGCACCGGTTTGAGGATCGCGTCCGCGATCAGTCCGAAATCAAGGTTCTTTAGCGCCTCGTAATGTTTCTGTTCCTCGGCGGCAAGCTCGGTAAATATCCCGGCTGAACGCGGCGATTTTATCTGTTGAGCGAGGTTCGTGTATAAGGCTTGCGCTTCCGCCTCCTTTTCCATGGCGAAATCAATAACGCCCTTAAGTGTCGATATATCACCCATGGTCGTCCCTCCCCGGTTGCTTCTCAATAATATAATCGCCCAGCGCCAGGCAGTCCATACCTGAAGCCCGAAAAGTGCGGATAGCGTCGGCCGGGGTCGAAACGATGGGCTCGCCCATAACATTAAAGGACGTGTTTAGGACGACGGGAATGCCGCTTAAGCGGCGAAACTCGTCTATCAAGCCCCAGTAGCGCGGGTTCGACGCTTTGGTGACGGTCTGCAGCCGGGCGGTCCCGTCGACATGGGTGATGGAGGGAACAGAGGCTCGGCGGCTTCGCTTTACATCCATTACCAGCAGCATATAAGGTGAAGGATAGTAATCATCGATATAGTCGGCCGCGTGCTCGGCTTGAATGCCTGGCGCAAACGGTCGAAAAGATTCCCGTTTTTTGATTTTCAGGTTGACGATATCCTTGGTATCGGCTCTGGTCGCGTTGGCAAGAATGCTTCGATTGCCCAGAGCCCGCGGGCCGGCCTCGGCGCGCCCCTGAAACCAGCCGACTATTTTTCCTTCGTTTATCCGGGCCGCGCAGTATTGTTCGACGTTCTCTTGCCGTTGATATTCAAGGCCGGCGCTTTTCATGGCTTCGATGATCCGGCTATCGGTAAATTCCGGCCCGAGGTAGGCGTGTTCAAGGGGCGCGACGCGCTTGTTGCCCAGAACAACGTGCCAAACGTGATAAGCCGCGCCAAGAGCATTGCCGGCGTCTCCGGCGGCGGGCTGGATAAATATATCGTTGAATTTTCCCTTAAGCAGGATTTTAGCGTTCATACAACTATTAAGCGCCACACCCCCCGCCAGGCAAATATTCTTTGATTTTGTGGCAGCGCTAAGGTAGTCGGCCAGCTCCAGCGCCGCCCTCTCAGTAGTCGCCTGGACAGCCGCCGCGATATCCTGATGGCGGAGGCCTATCTCTTCGGTCGGCAACCTTCTGGGGCCGAATTCGCCGATGAATTTGGGACTGCACCAACCGGCTTTTCGATGATAAGTGAAGTAATCGAGGTCGACGACGAAGCCGCCATGGGCGTCCGTGGCAATCAACCGGTTGAACCTATCCACATAAGTGGAATCGCCGTAAGGCGCCAGTCCCATCACATTCCCCTCATCGCAATTGGGCATAAATCCCAGATAATCGGTGACCGCCGCATAGACTTCGCCTATGGAATGAGGCTGGCTGACGCAGCTGAGCTGATTCAATTGGTTGGCCTGTCCGTATCCGAGCCAGGTTGAAAGATAGTCGCCGCCGCGGTCGATGGATAGGACGGCTGCTTCCTCGAAGGGAGAAGCAAAAAACGAGGCCGCCGCATGGGCCTCGTGATGGCCGACAAAAATGAGTTTCCCGACAAATCCCTGCCTCACCCGGAAGACCGGCTTGCGCAGGTACAGGTTGAGGTCAACCGCCGGCTGCAACAGCAATCGTCTCCAGGTGCCGGGCAAGCGCCGAACAATATCGACCATCGCGCGGGCCATATCGACTCCCGGTTGGTGGGCGAAAGCCGCTATATCGATATCCCTGATATCGATATTACCGGCATCCAAGCAGTAGTCGATGGCTGAAACAGGGAAAGCCTTTGTGTGTTTGTCCCGATTGAACCGCTCCTCTTCGGCAAAGGCGACGACTTTTCCGTCGGACAAGAGGCAAGCGGCTGTGTCATGCGAAAAGCAGTTAATACCCAGTATGTTCAAGTCGATCTCCCGAGAGTTGGCGGCCGTCTCCTTATCGTATCAAAAGTCATCGCTAACCGATATGCTTTTAGGCGGCTTCCTTGAGCCTGGCGCGGAATTCGCCGGGCTCCGAGATAGGCTCGAGACGTCGGTCTCCCACACGGATCAAGGCCGCCGGCGAAGGCGTCTCTTTCAGCGCGGACGGCGGCGGCTTGATCGAGCGCTGTCCGTTTACAATCAAAATCTTACGCGGATGATATACCGACCTGGCGGTCTTCCACAGCTCCGATTCGACAACAGCTTGTCGCGTGCCGGTGATGAATATCTCCACAACCGGTGAGAGCAGCCAGTCTACCGCCTGGCCATATTCGGACGATAAGAGACCTAAATCCTTATAATCTCCGGAAAAACCAGTCAAAGCCGTTCGGGCCGTCTGCTTGAACTTGTCGTTGCCGGTAATGCCGGCCAGCCGCGAGTAAGCGATCGCCGCCCGGGCGTTCAAATCAATCGGCTGATAAGGGCTTTTCAAAGCGCCTATCTCTTCGCGACCCGGAAGGCGGTCGAAGAAAGTGCCTGAGTGCCGGTCGAGCAGCCGGTTCGCGATGACGTTGGCCAAAGAGATCGCTTCGGTCACGAAAGTCGCATTTGCGGAAGCCTCATAAGCGTCAAGCAGCGCCAATAAGATATTGACCTGGTCGCCAAGGAGGCCGAGGCAGCCCGATGTCCGGTCGTCGGAATAGTGCCAGAACAAGCCGTTGCGCGCCCGCATATGGTTGAACAGATTATTTAGCGTCTTTAGGGCGATATCGGCGGCATTCGCTCGGCAAAGGACCGCATCGGCTTTGATAAATGCTGAGGCGGCCCGCGCGTTCGAGCCGGAAAAGACCGTCTCATCGATAGGCGGCGCGGCCATTGTTTTTCGTTCTTCCGGAGTCGCGCGAGAATAGTCTTCGTCGGCCTGCCGGCTGCCGCAAAAACGGCCAAAAGGTTTGAGCAGGTTTTTTTCGAGATAGTCTAAGATCCGGCCGGCGATTTCGGAGAAGACCGGCTCTCCCGTCAGGCTAAAGGCGTCCAAGTAGATGAGCGCCAGTTCCGCCTGATCGGCTAAGAGTTTTTCCGTGTGCGGCTCCGACCAGTCGCGATTGGCGGAGTAACGAAAGAAACCACCGTCTAACTGGTCAAAAAGCGCCGATTCGGCCATCTTTCTTAAGCTCTCGTCCAGAATTCTAAGGGACAACCGGTCCTTTTCCGCCGCCAAAGCGAGGGCCAAAGCGAGGGCTTGCGTCATCGGAAACTTAGGCCGGCCGTCGAACCCGCCGTATACAGGATCGAAATGCTTGACGAGGAGATCATGGAAGTGCTTCAGGATCCGATCGTTGAGAGGCATGGACGGGGTTGATGGTTTGATCTCCAACCGGTAGACCCCGACTTCAGGGAAGGTAAGAGCAGCCGACTTCCCGTCCGGAGCAAGGTGGTCTTTAATGTCGGACAAGAACCGGACCATCATGTCGGGAGGGATGAACGTGGCGCCGGTGATCAAGGTCCCGTCCGGTCTCAAGAAAGCGACAGTCGGCCAACCGCCCAGATTATAACGGCTGTTAACGTCCGGCCGGCGGTCCGAATCGACACTGATCGGGATAAAATCTTCAGCGATGGTTTGGCGGACCCGCGCGTCCTTAAAAGTTGTTTCCTCCAGAACCCGACACCAATGACACCATGGGGCGCCGATCTTTAAAACAATCGGTTTGTTTTGTTTTCGGGCAAGCTTTAGCGTCTTTTCATGCCATTCGCGCCAGACGACCGCATCCATGAGCCATTCATTCCCCAAATAATAGCTGACTGAACCGCCTTTACCACTTAATTGCCGGGCGGTCGAATATTAGCTAAGCTAGTACAATGATTGCAAACGCGCTGACTGTTTTGCGGATCATGTTGATCCCGGTCGTCTTCAAATTGGTTGTCAACGGCTCCCCTTGGGCGGTCGCGGTATTCGCGCTGGCCGCACTGACCGATTTGCTTGACGGCCCATTGGCGCGCCGTTCAAACAATGTAACTGAAGTTGGCCGTCTACTGGATCCTTTCGCGGACCGGTTATTCATATCGAGTATAGCTTTTGCCTTATACATAAGACGGTTGATCCCGCCCCTGTGGGCTTTGGGGCTTTTGGTCTCCCGCGATGCCGTGATTCTTGGCGGTTCGATCTGGCTAAAATTGAAAGGCCGGCGGCTCGCGGTCACTTACCTGGGCAAAGTCGCGACGGCAGTTCTGCTGATATCGATACTGTTGCTGGTCGCGGGCATAAATTTGGGCGCCTGGATATTCTATATCGGACTGGCTTTGTACTTGGGCACCGGTTTTAATTACCTGGCAAGGGGTAAAAAGCTACTTGATTCTTAACTTAAAAAAACAATACCGAACGAAAAAGTGAATTAAGTTTCCCCAAAGCCCTAGAGGTGCGCCAATGATAAAAGCAGTTGTAATGGCCGGCGGCGAGGGTACGAGGTTGCGCCCGCTCACAAGCAACCAGCCGAAACCGATGGTGCCGGTATTCAATAAACCGATCATGGAATACATCATCGAATTGCTCAAGCAGCATAAGTTCAATGACGTTGTCGTGACCCTCCAATTCATGCCGCAGATGATAAAGAACTATTTTGGAGACGGCGCGGACCTGGGCGTTAACTTGAGTTATGCTGTGGAGCAGCAGCCTCTCGGCACGGCCGGCAGCGTCAAAAACGCTCAGGATCATCTCGGCGGGACTTTCATTGTCATCAGTGGAGATGCTCTGACCGATATCGATTTGACAAAAATCATCGATTTTCATAAAAGCAAAAGAGCAATGGCGACTATTGCGCTAAAGAGGGTCGAGAACCCGTTGGAATTCGGGGTCGTCATCACCAACGACCATGACCAGATCGAGCGGTTCTTAGAGAAGCCGACCTGGGGCGAGGTTTTCAGCGATACGATCAATACCGGCATCTATGTGCTTGAACCCGAGATATTCGACTATATTCCCGACGGCGAGAGCGTTGATTTCTCTAAAGATGTCTTTCCCCGGGTCTTGGCGGACGGGCGGCCGCTCTACGGGTTTGTCGTAGACGGCTATTGGTGCGACATCGGCAACTACGAACAATATGTCCAGGCACACCAAGACGTAATGCAGGGGAAAGCCCGGATAAAACCGCCGGGCATCAAGATGCGCGACGATGTTTGGGTTGGCGAGGGCGCGTTCGTCGACCCGACCGCCGATATCAGCGGGCCGGTCGTTATCGGCCAACACGCCCGGCTGGAGCGCGATGTTGAAGTTCATGAATTCTCGGTGATCGGTAATAATGTCGTCATGAAAACCGGCGCTCACGTGCATCGGTCGATAATCTGGGAGAATACGTATGTCGGCTCGCAAACGCATCTGCACGGCGTGGTCGTCGGCAAGAACTGCGATATCAAGAACGGCGCGCGTATCGATCAAGGCGTGGTCGTGGGCGATGAATGCGTCATCGGCGAAAACGCCATCATTAACCACGATGTCAAGATATACCCCTTTAAAAGCGTAGACAGCGGGGCGACCATCAACAATAGTATCATCTGGGAGACCAGAGGGATGCGAAGTCTCTTCGGTAAAGAGGGTGTCACGGGGCTGGTGGGAATCGATATCACTCCGGACCTGGCGGTCCGCCTGGCGATGGCTTACGGGTCGTCATTGCCGAAGGGTAGCGACGTAGTCGTCAGCGGCGACATCAGCCGGGCGGCGCGGATGATAAAGCGGGCGATGATATCGGGCATTAACGCAACCGGGGTTCACTGCCGCGATCTGCGCGTTACACCCACTCCCGTCAACCGGTTCAATGTCCACACGGGTCGGGGTGTCGGCGGTTTCCACGTCCGGGTCTCGCCGCTCGACGCGCAGACTGTTCAAATAAACTTCTTCGACTCGCATGGCCTTGATATCAGGGAAAGCGATCAACGAACCATTGAAAGATACTTCTACCGGGGCGACTTCAGGCGTGTTTACTATACGGAATTCGGCGGCGTATATTTCCCGGCCCGGAGCCGGGAGTATTACACCGACGGCCTGCTAAAAGCTGTCGATCCCCGCATAATCAACCAGAGGAAGCTCAAGATCATCCTGGATTTTTACCACGGCAGCGCTTCGCTGACCTTTCCGATGGTGCTTGGCGCCCTGGAGTGCGAAATTGTGTCGCTTAACGCGTTCACTCAAGAAAGCAAGATAGCGATGGGCGAGGGCGCGCTTATGGACGCGATCGGGCAGCTCGAACAGACAGTGGCCGTTTTCAAGGCCGACCTGGGCATGCTGATAGATACCGCCGGGGAAAAAGTGCATCTGGTCGACGATCTGGGGAAGCGACTCTCATTAAACCAAGCGCTGATGGTTTTCATTGAATTGATGTCAAAGCATGGAGGCAAAGGCAAGCTGGCATTGCCGCTGTCCGTGCCGAGCATGGCTGAGAAGATCGCCGGCAAATACGACCGGACGGTTCTGCGGATAAAGATGAGCCCGAGAGCATTGATGGAAGCGGCCAACCGGCGCGATGTCATGTTTGCCGGCGCCCAGGGCGGCGGCTATATCTTTCCGCGATTCCTGCCGGCTTACGACGCCGCCATGACGCTTTGCCAATTGCTTGAACTCCTGGCCCGCGAAGGCCGTCCGCTCTCCGCCATAAGGGCCGCCTTGCCCGATCCGTTCTTGGCGCAAAAAAACGCCTTTTGCTCGTGGGAGCAGAAGGGCTTGGTCATGCGCAAGCTGATTGAAGAAGCGAAAGACAAGAACGTTGAAATGATAGACGGCATAAAGATTCATGAAGACGGCGGCTGGGCGCTTATCCTGCCTGACCCGGACGAGCCTATTTTTCGCATTTACGCCGAAGCGCAAAATAATCCTCAAGCAGAATCCAAAGTTGATGATATTATTCACTTTATAAATTCAATCATACTGTAGGTGGTTTTTTTGCAATTCAAGCTCGGCCGGTGGCATTTATCACTTGCGATCGTCTTTGTCGTCCTCGGGTTTCTGCTCTCCACTGCTTTCGCTACCCAACAGCGCTCGGGCGAGAGACCGGGGCCGCGAAAACAGAACTTGATCGATTTCATCGAGAAGCAGCGGCGCGAACGCGAAAAGCTCGGCAGCCAACTCGTCGAAGCGAGAAAGAATGTCGCCGGCCTGGATTCGGCGCGGGCGGGTCGTCTAGGGGTGCTGGCGAAGTACAGTCGCGAACTCGAGAGCCTTAGGGTCAGGGCGGGCCTAAAAGGGGTTAGCGGGCGCGGCATCGAACTACTCATCGGAGACGCGGCCAGGATCCCGCTCGGGGCCGATCCCGACAGCTTCCTGATCCACGATTACGACCTTCAAATCCTCATCAACGCTTTGTGGCGCGGCGGTGCCGAGGCCATAGCTGTAAACGGCGAGAGATTCGTAGTCAACACGGGTATCCGTTCCGCTGGCAGCACTATCCTGATAAACTCCAAGCCGCAAGGGGGGCCGTATCGCATTAAAGCCATCGGCGCATCAAAAAGGCTGGTCAGAACTTTAAAGGCCGATAGCGATGCCGCGCTGCTGATGGGGGATTACGCGCAAAAATATGGCTTAATAGTAAAATTATCAACGCGAAATAAAGTTACAATACCGCCTTACAAAGGCAGTTTAAGATTGCAGTTACTGAGGAGGAAATAAATGTTGCCGATTTTAGGTCTGCTGACGGGGATAATACTGGGTCTGTTGTTTCGCGTGCCGGTGCCCGCTTGGATGGCTCGCTATCTTGGAATCGCCCTTCTGGCCGCGCTCGATAGCGCGTTGGGCGGTCTGCGCGCCGGCCTAGAACAAAAATTCAATGAAAAGCTGTTTATCGGCGGGTTTCTGGCCAACACGACCATCGCCGGCTTGATCGTCTATATAGGCGATAACCTCGGGATAGAGATATACCTGGCGGCGGTTGTCGCTTTCGGGGTGCGCCTGTTTCAGAACCTCGCTATCATCCGGCGGCACTATTTTCAAATCCATCACTGGGAATGATCAATGGGAAGCGATATTAAGACTTTCAGATTTCAGGCCTTGATCGCGATAGCGCTAATGCTCTTCGGCTTCGGCCTGGTGACCCAATTGAGATCGCGGGAACAGCTGAGCGAGCGCTTAACGGCTCAATCCGAACCGGACCTTGTCGAAATAATCGACAGCCTGGACGGGGAGATAAAAGCGATGCGGACCGAACTGACAGACCAGCAGATAAGACTGGTGAGCTTCAGGGATAATGAAGCCGGCAACCAGGCCATAATTAATAGAACCAGGGGCGAAACAACTGAACTAAAACTGTTGCTGGGCAGAGATGCTGCCCAAGGCCGGGGAATATCTATTCAAATAAAAGACAGGCAACGTTTACTCACAGGCTTCGACCTGCGTCAGATAATCGAAGAGATCCGTTCTTCCGGCGCCTGGGCAATATCAGTCAACGGGAGGCGGATCAATGAGCGGACCAGCTTGTGGCGAGACGCGGGTTACGTTTATGTCGACGGCTTGAAAATGCGGTCTGATTTTAAGATCGAAGCGGTCGGGGATAGTGATCTGCTCTATCAAACGATAACTCTGCCGAGAGGCATCCGGGACAAACTGGACACTTTGAAAGGGGTTAGTGTCAGAGTAAGGCGCGAAAAGAGCCTGGCGCTGCCGCCAATCGGCGTGGCCGATCAAAAAGTCAGGCAATGAATTTAGCGACGTCGCGCTCGGGCAGCATGGCTTTTATCTCAGCTTGATTTCCCGGCATGCTCAGCACCCGTTCGCAGATCATTCTGGGGAAGACGGTCATTTGCGCGGTCTGGACAAGATAGGCTTTCTCGATACGCTCATAAATTGATTGAGCTGCTTGACCAGGTGTTTCCGGTAACACGAGGCAAAAGCAGTTGTCGCTTAGGTAACCCACTTCATCAATTAATCTAACGTGGCTTCTGATAATATTGGCCACTTTGCCGATCAATTTTTCGCGCGCGCTCGCTTCGGACGGCTTTGTCCAGTCAAGGGTTATAAAGAGAATCGAAAAGGGCCTGGCGTAGCGGTGATATTCGCCAAAAAGCCGCGTCAAAAGCTTTTGCAGATAAGTCTGGCTATAGAGATGGGTCTGGCCGTCGATCTGTTCTTCGCCGGACAATCTGGCGATCAAATACTTGCTTCGGGTCGCCAGTTCGCTGCCAAAGATACCGATCAAGCCGAATAGGACGGCCCGGGCAATAACGTACTGGCCGTCTTCGGTTGAGAGATTAAGACTATTGAGTTCCTGAGCTCTGGCGATCAAGTAGATCAAGGCGCCGCCGGTCGCCGCTAAGAATCCAGGTTGTCTGCCATAATGCAGGGCGATAAAGAGAACCGGTACGAAGAGCGCTTGCCCTAAAATCTCCGAGAATTGGGCTTTTTGCGAAAATGAAATTATGATGGATAAGAGAACGGCAAAGAGGCATAGTGTTAAAAACAGCAGCTCAAGTTTGCGGTATTTCACAAATATCCTTCCGGGCGCCGATCGAAAAATACACTATAATAATCGGCATTTCAACGTCCGGCTTGAGAAGAAAAGATGAACAGGGTTTAACCGCTGTCTTATAATGGAACGTAAGCTATCAACCGATGGAGATGCTGTCAGTGAGGCGTGCAAAACTATTCCTTGTCCTCTTGGCAAGCGTTTACGCGCTTGTCGTCCCCGGCGCGCGGGGCGCGAGAGCGGACTTAGACGCTCCGGGTATAACGTCGCCTTCGGCCTACCTTTTGGATGTCGGGACCGGTCGGGAACTCTTTTCAAAAGAAGGTCACACTCGGAGGCCTATTGCGAGCACGACAAAAATAATGACATCGTTGCTGGTGATGGAAAGATTAAGCCTGAATGACGACGTGACTATCAGCGCCAATGCCGCGGCTACGGGCGGGGCGACGATCGGCCTTAAGGCGGGAGAGAGTCGCAAGGTAGGAGAGTTACTGAAGGCGCTGATGCTGGCGTCGGCAAATGACGCGGCGGTGGCGTTGGCCGAGCGCGTTGGCGGAAGCGTTGGCGGTTTTGCCCAGCTGATGAACGAAAAAGCGTCGGCGCTGGGCGCAAAGAATACGCGGTTCGTAAATCCCCACGGTCTGGCGGCGGGCAACCTTCATTATTCGACCGCCGCGGACCTTGCCCGCATATCTCAGGCAGCCATGAGATTACCGGAATTCAGGCGCCTGGTATCAACGCGAAGATACAGCTGGGAGACGACGGAGTCGGGCAAACCGGCGCTCTTGACGAATAGCAACCATTTGCTTGAAAGATATCCGGCGGCGACCGGGATAAAGACCGGCCACACAAATGAGTCCGGATACTGCCTGGTCGCAAGCGCAACTAAAGGGGACCGGTCGGCGATCGCGGTCGTTTTAGGCGGACCCTCGCGAGAAGCTTCTTTTGACGACGCCCGGCAACTGCTCGATTGGGCGCTAGACCGCTTTGAGTTAAAAAGGATAGTTGAAAAGAACAAACGGTACGGCATCTTGATGAAGGCGGGCCGGTCTCTGCCCCTGATTGCCGAGAAGACTTGGGTGGAACTTGTCTACGATGGCGCGAATGGCGGACGGATCGCAAAACGGCGGATCGATGCGCGGATCAGGTTGCCGATAATCAGGGGCCAGAGACTGGGAGAGCTGATTATCACGCGCGACGGAAAAAGGGTAGGCTCGGTCGGCCTGGTCTCGGGCCGATCGGTGACCTACCGGTATATGGCGAGCGGAATTCAAGATTATTTCCGCCGGGTTGTCAAGAAGATAGAGAATCTGCTTTAATCGGACATGCGCAAACCACAGCGTTTGGAGGTTATGAGATGAGTAACGAAAGCGAATTAGTCTTAGCCGAGCTTTCAGAGAAGACAGACCAAGAGCTCCGAAGCATCTTAGATGAGCTCGATATCGAAGAGCAGAGATTGTCTTACGAGCGCCGGATGATGCACGCTAAAATCGATATATTAAAAGCTGAAGTGCTGGCTCGAATCAAAGAGAAGCATCGCCGGGGCAAGAGCATGGTGACCGGACGGGACTTGGAACGCCTCACCGAGATACTCGCGCGCGACCTCTCTAAGAAATCCGCTGATTGACTCGGCGGTTTGAGAGCGTTTGCTTTTTGAGCGGCCAAAAGATAGACTATCAATATATACCTCACCTTTAGGTAGGAGACGAGATGTCGGACACGCTGACAATAATTATCCAAAGATTTTTCGAAGAGATGAAGCTGGACGTGGCTGAAGAGCGCGTTATCAATTACATCATCAGAGAACTTCATCTAGGCCGCAAGCTGTCGGCGGTTATCCAGGACCCCTACGTAAAGAACCGCGTCGACGAAAACAGGCTGGGCGAGATACTTGAAAATAAAGAGATAATAGGCGCGGTGGAAGAAGAACTGGAAGCGGCCTTTAAGGGCCATGACTTTAAGTTTTCGGAATGAGCCTTATCTGTTCCCAGTGTCGGACCGCTAATCCAGAAGACAGCCAGTTCTGCTCCCATTGCGGAACGAAGCTCACCTCCGACCTGGAAACGACTATTACTTTTGCCGAACCTATCGATATCGGCGATGAAGCCCAGATCGACCTGGAGAGATTGGCGATCGAAGGCCCGCTTCTGGTAGTTGTCAAAGGTATAGGGGTCGGGCAGACTTTTCAGATTGGCGAGATGGATATAGCGATCGGCCGTGACCCCTCAAACGATATCTTCCTGGACGATATCACGGTCTCCAGGAAACACGCTGAGATCAGGCATCGGGATAATCGGCTGGTTATCGCGGATACCGGCAGCCTAAACGGAACTTACCTGAATCGGGAGCGAGTCGAAGAGGCCGCGATAGACCATGGCGATGAAATACAAATAGGCAAGTTTAGGATGATATTCTTGGATAAGTCCGGAGCGGATCATGACGAGCAAGCGTAACAGCAACGGTTCAAAGGCATTGAGCATCGGGCAGGCCGTCGGTCGGCTTAAACCCAGCTTTCCCGATCTTTCAATCAGCAAGGTCCGTTTTCTGGAAGATGAGGGACTGCTCAGGCCGGGCCGCACTAAAGGCGGATATCGTCTATTTTCCGAAGAGGATATCGGCCGGCTCGAAGAGATACTTCGTTTGCAAAGCGATCAATTCCTACCTCTGGCCGTTATTAAGGAGCGGATGAACGGTTGGCGGTTTGGGGATAGCCCGGAGGCGGTGAGCGAACCTGCCCGGGAAGAGTCGGCGGAGCCGGACGTTGCCGGCCGCGAACCCATATCGCTCGACGAATTATCGGCCCGGACAGCGATCGAAATGGAGACAGTTCGGGCGATGGAGAATTTCGGCTTGATAAAGCTGGTCGACTATGACGGTGGTTTGGGCATCGGTCAGGAGGATGTCGAAATATTGACCGTCTTCACCGATCTCATGAAGTTCGGTATTGAGGCCCGGCATCTGCGGATGTACGAAAACCTGGCGCAACGGGAGTCGTTGCTTTTTCAACAGATATTGACTCCGCAGATCAAGCATAAGAACCGGGAGTTGCGTCAAAAGAGCGCAACCGACCTAAGAGAACTTGTAGCTCTCACTGAAAGAATAAGACGCGCGATTCTTAAGAAGACGCTGAAGGAAGCGAATCTTTTATAAGGTATCGCCCGGCGGAGCATCACGCATGTCTGAGACCAACTTCTCTCATCCCAGCGAACGCGAGTGCGCGAAAATCCTGAATTTCTATAAGATGCGCTGGGAGTACGAACCGACCAGCTTCCCGATCGAGTGGGACAAGAAGGGCCGGATAGTCCAGAGCTTCACGCCTGATTTCTATCTGCCCGACCAGGATCTCTATATTGAATTGACGACGATGAGCCAGAAGTTGGTGACTAAGAAGAACCGGAAAGTCAGGAAGTTGCGAGAAATTTATCCGCATATAAATGTGAAGATATTTTACCAGAAGGATTTTCGCAATCTATTGTATAAATATGGTCTGCAAGCCAAGAAGTCCACGCAGTAAATAGGAGAGGCCCCGGAGCACCAGTGAGAGCGAATTCTCTGCTAACAGATATCGACAGGGTCTTATTCAGCGCCCAAGACATCTCGGACGTCATCACGGAACTGGGGCTTAAAATCACCCGGGATTACGCGGGCCGGAGGCCGTTGCTGGTCAGCGTTTTGCGCGGGGGGCTGATTTTTCTGGCGGACCTGATGCGCGGCATCGACCTGCCTTTATCAATTGACTTCATGGCTGTTTCGGCCTACGGGCCGGCTGTCGCCTCCGGAGTCGTGCAAGTTTTAAAAGACCTGGACGAGCTGATTACCGGCCGGGACGTAATCGTCGTCGAAGATATCATCGATACGGGTCTGACGCTAAATTACTTGCTCCAAATATTGAAAGCCCGCGAACCGGCCTCGCTGGAAGTCTGCACGCTGCTGGATAAGTCTGTCCGGCGGATAGCAAATATCCACATAGCGTATAAGGGATTCGACATTCCCGACCTTTTTGTGGTCGGTTTCGGGCTTGACCTCGAGCAGCGCTATCGAAACCTACCCTTTATCGGCGTCCTCAAAGAAGAATTGTTAGTGTCCTCGTAAATCTGCTAGAATATTGTCTCAATGGATCTCAAAGTCAACATACGGGATGTGCCGGACTTTCCCAAGCCAGGCATACTTTTTAAAGACATTACCCCGCTTCTCTTAAACGGGCAGGCTTTCGCGCACGCTATCGATTCGATTGCGGACCATTTTGAAGATCAAAACATCGATGTGGTTCTTGGGGCTGAAGCCCGGGGTTTTATTCTTGGCGGTGCTTTGGCTTACAAACTTGGCTGCGGTTTTGTGCCGGCCAGAAAGCCGGGTAAGTTGCCGCATACAGTGACGCAAGCGGTCTACGAGCTTGAATATGGGACTGATGCTCTCGAAGTCCATGAAGACTCGATCGAGCCGGGGCAGCGGGTGCTCATCGTCGACGATGTCTTGGCGACAGGCGGGACAGCCGGGGCCAAAGCCGAGCTGGTGCAAAGGATGGGCGGCAAAGTCGCCGGATTGGCGTTTTTGATAGAACTCAAGTTTCTGGACGGTCGAGCAAAGCTGGCAGGCCATGATATCTATTCGTTAATTGCCTACGATTAATACATCATTATGGGCGGCAAATCAAATAAGCAACCAACCGATCTGAAGCAGCTATTTGCCTGGGCGGCGTTGATAGTTATCGTGTTCTGGCTGGTCGCAAACCGGCCTGATCAAGCGAGCAATAAGGTTGCTTTCGAACGCGGCCCGGTGGTAGAAGAAGCAACGGCCACTGCGCCGGCACCGGAGACGGGCGGAAAGCGGGCGGAGATCATTACCGAACTTCTCAATCTCAGGTCCGAGCCTCACGATAGTAAGAGGAACGTTATCGGCACGATAAGAAAAGGCCTGGTCGTAGAAGTATTAGAAAAAATTCCAGGCTGGCTCAAAGTCAAACTGGAGGACGGCCGTTCGGGATATGTCGCCTATCAGAGCAAGTACGTTAAGTTTCTGAAAGAATAAGATGAGAGTCTTCGGCAAAGCATCGGACTTCTATCGTCTGCGGGTGATCAAGGTCGCCGAAGATTCCGACGTCGATCTTGATTGGAAGTCCGATATCCTATACCGGCGGCCGCCCGGCGCGCCGATGACCGCCAAGGTCTGGTATATCATCCAGGCGGTCATGGTCGACACGGAAAACTCCTACAATCTGAAGCGGTTCGCCACAGGCGAAGCGGCGATGCGCTTTAAGGACCGGGTCGAAGAGCTGCTCCGCGAATTGACAAAACAAGAATTTGAAGAGCGCTTTCCCGCGATAAAAAATCCCTGACCATCCCTGATACGCTGCATATAAAGTAGCGCGAATTGGAACAAATAAGAAATTTCAATTTGAAAAGGGATGAGGATTATGAAAATCGCTCTGATAGCGCCCATCTGGTACCCGATTCCGCCGGTCGGGTATGGCGGCATTGAATTGGTCGTCAGTTTGTTGGCGGAAGGTCTGGTCGAAAAGGGCCATGATGTGACGGTTTTTGCTTCAGGCGACTCAAAAACCAAGGCCCGGCTTGAATCGTCATGCGACGTAGCCCCCTGCGCCTTGATCGGACAGGTCTGGCCCGACTTAATGCACGCCCTGACAGCGTATACAAAGGCCGGGGAGTTCGACGTCATCCACGACCATAGCGGAATCATCGGTCCCTCTATCGGCGCTTTTTGCGCCACCCCCGTCTTACATACGCTGCATGGCCCCGCGACCGCCGAGGCTAAGAAACTGTATGGCTTGCTCAATTTCGGCCTCTATTTCAATGCCATCTCAAATTATCAGCGCGGGCAATTCGGCGATTTAAATTTTGTCGATACAATCTATAATGCGGTCGATTTGGGACAATACCCGTTTTCCGTGGAAAAAGACGACTACCTTCTCTTTCTGGGCAGGATGAACCCCGAGAAAGGGGCGCACGTGGCGGTCGAGGTGGCGAACCGCCTGGGACGGCGGCTGATCCTGGTGACAAAAATGGTCGAGGAGCAGGAGAAGAAGTATTTTGCCGAGCACGTGAAACCGCTTCTCGACTCGAATGTTGAGATTTTGGGTGAGATAGACCCGGTCACGAAAGCCGAGATATTCTCGAAAGCCGCCTGCACGCTCTTCCCAATCCAATGGCCTGAGCCGTTCGGCCTGGTAATGATCGAGTCGATGGCAACCGGAACGCCGGTGGTAGCGATGAGGCAAGGCGCGGTGCCGGAAGTCATCGCCGATGAAAAGACAGGCTATATAGTCGACACCGTCGATGAGATGGTGGCGGCCGTGCCTAAGGCCGAAATGCTCGATCCGCGGGAATGCCGCACTTCTGTTGAGAGCAGATTTTCACAAGACCGCATGGTCGACGATTATGTCTTGGCGTACCGCAAGCTATTGGAAGCCAGGGAAGGCAAGGCGGCTTAGGGGTCCGGCGGAAAGCGGCCGGGCCCGACCGGCGGCCAGGCCTTAATTGACAGGTAAACGGTCTTCTGATAGCTTAACTCTTGATCAAACCTCACTCCGACTGCATGGGTGGGGAGTTATTTTTTTGGGGGTCGCGTTGAACGAGAAGCCCGGCTATAAAGAGACTCTGAATCTGCCCCGGACCGATTTTCCGATGAAGGGAAATCTGACGCGGCTGGAGCCGGAGATTTTAGATAAATGGGCGGAATTGAAAGTCGGCGAGAAGCTGGCTGTGCCTTCGCCGGGGCAACCCACTTTCATCCTTCATGACGGTCCGCCGTACGCTAACGGAGATATCCATCTCGGTCACACGCTCAACAAAGTCTTGAAAGACATTATTGTTCGCAGTAAAGCCATGACCGGCTATTATAGCCCGTATGTACCGGGGTGGGACTGTCACGGCCAACCTATCGAACATGAAGTTGAAAAGAGATTGGGCCGGGAGAGAGCCGGCGTCGGCACGGCCCAGATTCGCGGTCTCTGCCGCGAATATGCTCTTAAGTTCGTCGACCGGCAGCGGGAGCAGTTTAAACGCCTGGGCGTCGGCGGCATCTGGGAAGAGCCCTATCTAACGCTCGATCCCGGCTACGAAGCGACCAACGTCAATGTATTTAATCAGCTCTACCAAGAGGGGCTTATCTACCGGGGACGAAAACCGATTCACTGGTGCTATCGATGTAAGACCGCCTTGGCGGAAGCTGAGATCGAATACGGCGACGAACCTTCGCCATCGATTTATATAAAGTTCCCCCTGCTGGAGACGTTCGAGCCGACGTCGGAGACGAGCGGCCCCGTTAGCCTTTTGGTGTGGACGACGACGCCCTGGACCTTGCCGGCGAATGTCGCCGTGGCCGTGAATCCGGTTGCCGACTATGCGGCGGTTAGCGACGGGCGGGAGACGTACATTTTAGCCGACGCGCTCGTCTCCGAGGTGGCGCAGGTGCTCGGACGCGAACTGGTTAAGAAAGCGGGCTTTAAGGGCGAGAGGCTGCTCGGTTTCGGCTGCCGCCATCCGCTGAAAGAAGATCGCTCGCCGGTAGTGGCAGCGGATTTTGTCGCGCTCGACCAGGGGACCGGTTGCGTTCACATAGCGCCCGGACACGGCGAAGAAGATTATCTTATCGGCCGGAAATACGATTTGCCGTCGCCGATGCCGGTTGACGAGAACGGCCGGTTCACCGAAGAAGCCGGCGCATACGCCGCGCTGCACATTATTGAAGCCAACGACAAAATAATCGAGGATCTTAAAGTGAAGGGGATCTTGCTCTGGGCCGGGTCGATCGATCATTCTTACCCCCATTGCTGGCGTTGCAAACAACCGGTTATATTCAGAGCGACCGAACAGTGGTTTATCTCAATGGAGGCCCGGGATTTGCGGAAAAGGGCCCTCGCGGCCATCGAATCTGTCAAGTGGGTTCCTGACTGGAGCATCAGGCGCATAACCGGCATGGTTTCTGAGCGCCCCGACTGGTGCATATCCCGCCAGCGGTCCTGGGGAGTGCCGATTCCGATAATATTTTGCGGGGACTGCGGCGGGATTCTTGCGAGCTCCGCCATCTTAAAGCATATCGAATCGCTCTTCCGAGCCGAAGGCGCCGATATCTGGTTTAAGAAAGACGCGGCCGAGCTCTTACCTCCGGGGACAGTCTGTCCCGACTGCTCAGGCGCGGCCTTCAGAAAAGAGAACGACATCCTGGACGTCTGGTTTGAGTCCGGCATCAGCCACGCCGCCGTGTTGGAACAGCGCCCGGAACTTTCCTGGCCGGCCGACCTGTATCTGGAAGGGTCGGACCAGCATCGCGGCTGGTTCCAGTCATCGCTGCTGACATCTGTGGGAACGAAGTCGGCGGCGCCCTATCGCGAGGTGCTTACCCACGGATTTCTTGTTGACGGGCAAGGGCGCAAGATGTCCAAATCGCTCGGCAACGTCATCGATCCTTTAAAAGTTATCGAGCGCTCGGGGGCGGATATCTTGAGGCTATGGGTCTGCTCAGCCGACTACAGTTCAGATATCGCCATCTCCGAAGAGATACTTGACCGGATCGGCGAGGCGTATCGAAGGGTGCGAAATACTTTCAGGTTTTTATTGGGGAGCGTCGCGGACTTCGACCCGGCCGTGGATTCGGTCGACTACGCGGAGATGGAGTCAATCGACAGATGGATCCTGATGCGCCTTGATGAGCTGGTTGAAAAGGTCCTCCGGGCTTATGACGACTACCGGCTGCACGTGGTCTATCACTCGATTTACAATTTTTGCGCGGTCGATCTAAGCTCGTTCTATCTGGATGTTTTGAAAGACCGGCTGTATACCTCGGCTGCCGAAAGCCGGGCGCGGAGGTCGGCGCAGACAGCCATCTTTGAGATAGCTGAAAGCCTCATTAAGATCGTCAGTCCCGTTCTGGCTTTCACCGCCGATGAAGCTTGGTCGTATCTTCCGAATAGGCCGCGCGATGAGCCGAGCGTCCATCTAAGCCGAATGCCGGCTTACAGCGCTGCCCGCGCGGATATGACGCTCAGGGAAGACTGGAGAAAACTGCTGCTTTTACGGCAGGAGACGTCAAAAGCCCTGGAGGCCGCGAGAACGGCTAAGCTGATCGGCGGGTCGCTGGAAGCGAGAATCAGGCTGTCGGTCCCGAAAGAATACGAGGACGTTTTGAGATCATACGCCGAGGAGCTGGCGTCGGTTTTTATAGTTTCTCAGGTCGAGTTGGTCGCGAATGGGGAAATATCCTCTAACGCGTTTAAAAGCCAATTGTTGCCCGGAGTGGTCGTTGAAGTGGAGCATGCCGGCGGGCAAAAATGCGCCCGGTGCTGGAACTGGCGGCTTGAAGTTGGGAAAGATGCGAACCATCGCGAACTGTGTGGACGCTGCCTGGATGTCATCGGCGCTTAAAGCCTGGAGGGATTTGTGGATAAGAACAAGATCGAGTCGTTCAAAGGTAAACTGCTAAAAGAACAACGCCGGCTCGAAGATGAGCTGGCGACCATGCACGCCGAGAACACGAACACTATTTTTGCTAAGGAAGAATATGGCGGAGACGAGAACGTCGAAGACCATATGGCTGACGCGGCTTCGAACATCTTCGACCGCGAGCGGGACCTTTCGCTCGAACAGAACATTCAGGATATGCTGGCCCAGGTCGGGAGCGCTCTGCGCCGTATCGATGACGGCAAGTACGGACGCTGCACGAACTGCGGCAAACAGGTGGACGAGGCGAGGCTTAGAGCTATTCCTTATGCCGATCTCTGCATCGATTGTAAAGAAGAAGAAGAACGGCATCGTTGACCGGCCGGCAAAGGGGCGCATTCTGACCGTGGCTTTTTGGCTCTGGGCCGCGGCTGTTCTCATTCTCGACCGGGCAAGCAAGCTAATTGTGGCGCGAAGTCTGACTCCGGGAAACACTCTTCCGCTCTGGCGCGGCCGTTTCCACATCACCTACGTACGCAACCCCGGCGGCGCCTTCGGGTTCTTGCCGGGCGGCCGGGGGTTCTTTCTGCTCGCTTCGATTATCGCTATCGCCGCGATTATCGCCTACAAGAACGGTCGACGGTCGCAAAGCCCGCTAGCCGATCTGGCGCTGGCGTTGATATTGGGCGGATCCATCGGCAACCTTGTCGATCGGTTGCTCTACGGAGAGGTGATAGACTGGCTTGATTTCCGATTCTGGCCGGTCTTTAATATTGCCGATATGGCTTTAGTCATCGGATTGAGTCTGTTTGCGTTTGAGATCATCCGTTCGCATAAGAGTGTTTAGCATATGACCACGCGTATGGCCGCGATCGCAGGCATCGACGATGAAGGTTCGCGTCTCGACGTGTTTCTGGCAAACTGCCCCGGTGTTAACTCGCGCAGCCAGGCCCAGCAGATAATCGAATCCGGCAGGGTGGCGGTCGAAGATGCGGTCAAGCCGAAAAACCATCACTTAAAACTTGGCGACAGGGTGACCTATGAAGTTCCCTCGCCGCCGCCGACGGTCGAGCCCGAGCGGATCGATTTGAGCATCGTCTATGAAGACGATGAACTGCTTGTCATAGATAAGAGCGCCGGCATGGTGGTCCATCCCGCCGCCGGGAACCGTAGCGGGACTCTGGTAAACGCCGCCTTGGCCCACACGAAGCTAGCGAACATAGGGGCGCCGTTGCGCCCCGGTATTGTCCACCGACTGGACAAGGAGACCAGCGGCTTGATGGTCGTCGCCAAGACGGACGCGGCCTACATGGGGCTGGTTGAGCAGATAAAAGCCCGGCGGGTAAATCGGGAATACCTGGCTCTGGTAAGCGGTGTTTTCAACGAAGCTGAGGGCCGGATCGAGGCGCCTATCAGGCGCAGTTCAAAAGACCGCAAACTTATGACCGTCGGCTTCTCGGGAGGGCGGGACGCCGCCACTAACTTTCGCGTTCTGGCCGGGGCCGGCGGCTATTCACTGGTTAAAGTCGCACTGGAGACCGGCCGTACCCACCAGATTCGGGTCCACTTTAAATTTATCAATCACCCGGTCATCGGCGACCCCGCCTACGGCGTCGCGGACAGCGGCCGGCCGCTCGGCCTGACGCGTCAATTCCTCCATGCCTATCGGCTGGAATTCGATCATCCGGCCAGCGGGGAAAGAGTGGCATTTAGTATTGATTTACCGGCAGATCTGAGGCAGGTTTTGGATAAGATCGGGGGCTTGTCTTTTAAGTTGCCAAAGCAAGGGCAAAGGGCTTAAATATTCAAGATGGTCGAACCTGATCTTAAAATATGGGCGCTGCCCAAAGGCGAAGTATTCGATTCGCTGGGTTCTTCGACCGACGGGCTTGATGAGGCCCAGGCCGGAGCGCGGCTGGAAGAATACGGCCCAAACGCGATAGAGGCCGGCAAGAAAGGCTCCCTTGTCCTGAAGTTCCTGGCCAACTTCTATCACTTGATGGCCTTGCTTCTCTGGGCCGCGGCGGCTTTTGCGTTTCTCGGCCAACAACCTCAACTTGGTTGGGCGGTAATCGCCGTCATCGTGATAAACGCCTTGTTCAGCTTCTTTCAAGAATATAAGGCTGAAAAAGCCACGGAAGCGCTTCAGAAACTTGTGCCCTTGCGGGCCAAGGTGATCAGGGGCGGGAAGCGCCTTGACATACCGGCATCAGAGCTGGTCCCCGGCGATTTAATGGTCCTGGAGGAAGGGGACAAGATATCGGCTGATGCGCGAGTGGCCGAAGAATTTGAACTACGCACCGATAATTCCACCTTGACCGGCGAATCGGAGCCGGTAAGAAGAACCGCTGACGCTTACATTGGCGAGGATATCTCCGCCGTTGAGGCGCCAAATCTGGTTTTTGCCGGCACCGCAGTGGCCTTCGGTTCGGGGCGCGCTGTGGCTTTCGCGACAGGCATGGCGACAGAGTTCGGCAAGATCGCCAAGATGACGCAGGCGGTCACCCCGGAATTAAGCCCGCTGCAAAAAGAGATCAACCGTGTCGTAAAAATAATCGCCTTGATAGCGGCCGGCTCGGGGGTTCTACTCTTCATAATCGGTTCTCAGATCGCATCCTTAAGTCTCTCCAAAAGCTTCACCTTCGCTATCGGTATGATCGTCGCCAACGTCCCGGAAGGTCTTCTGCCGACCGTCACTTTAGCCCTGGCGGTCGGTGTGCAAAGGCTGGTAAAGAAACACGCGCTGGTTAAGAAACTCTCTTCAGTTGAGACGCTGGGTTCGACCAACGTGATCTGCACTGATAAAACCGGGACCTTGACTCAAAACGAGATGACCGTCAGGGAGATATGGTTTGATTCTCAGTCGATAAGGGTCGGCGGCGGAGGTTACGAACCGGTCGGGGACTTCTTCCCGGAAAACGCGGACCGGGCGCTGACCGATGAGGAAACGACCCGGCTCTTACCGTTGCTGGAGTCGGCGGTTCTATGCAACAACGCGCGGGCTTTGGCGCCGGATGACGAGTATGAGAAGTGGCACATCCTTGGAGATCCGACGGAAGCCGCGCTGGTAGTGGCGGCGAAAAAAGCGGGCATCGACGATGACGAGCTTTGGCGCCGCCGGACCCGCATTTTCGAGCTGCCTTTCGATTCCCGCCGAAAACGGATGTCAACCATCAATCTGGAAGGCAAAGACAAGATAGCCAACGTGAAAGGCGCGCCAAAAGAGGTGCTGGCGCTTTGTGACAGCATCTTTGCCGGGGGAAGTGTAAGGCCCCTGACCGACGCCGACCGGGCTGCTGTAATAGAAGCCAACGACACTTACGCCAGGGGGGCGCTGCGGGTGATCGCTGTGGCCAGAAGGACTATACCGGCCGACCTTGCCGGCGAAATAAACCCTGAGACTGTCGAGAAGGATCTGACGTTTATGGGCTTGATGGCTATGATGGACCCGCCGAGGCCGGAGGTGGAGGCGGCGCTTATGGACTGTCGCACCGCCGGTATACGGGTCATCATGATAACCGGCGATTACGGCCTGACCGCCGAATCGATCGCCAGACGTATCAACCTGGTGCAGGGCGATAAATTAAGGACGATCATCGGCGCCGAGATCGACTCCATGACGGAAGATGACTTAAAGAAGGCGCTCGGCGAAGGGGAGGTGCTTTTTGCCAGGGTCTCTCCCGAACACAAGATGATGGTGGCGGCGGCGCTAAAATCGATGGGACAGATAGTCGCTATGACGGGTGACGGCGTTAACGACGCGCCGGCTCTTAGAAAAGCCGACATTGGCGTGGCTATGGGCATTACCGGCACGGACGTGGCTAAGGAAGCTTCGGAGATGATCATCACCGACGACAACTTCGCCAGCATCGTGCATGCCGTCAAAGAAGGCCGCGTCGTCTTCGAGAATATGCAGAAGTTTATCGTTTATATCTTCGCGCACCTGACTCCGGAAATGGTGCCGTTCATTCTCTTCGTATTGCTGCAAAAGTTTGGCATGCCGATGGGCATATCGGTTATGCAGATACTCGCTATCGACCTGGGTACGGAAACCATTCCGGCTCTTGGTCTGGGGGTGGAAGAGGCCGAGCCGGGCATAATGGAACGGCGGCCGCGCGGCCGCAAAGAAGGCCTCGTTAATAAGGGTATTCTGTTCCGGGCATACGTTTTCCTTGGTCTGATCGAATCGGTGCTGGTCATGGGGGGCATGTTCTGGGTCATGTTCAGGGGCGGCTGGCACTTCGGCATGGCCGACATATCAATTCCGGCAAGCCCGCACTACACGCTATATCTGCAAGCAACTACAATGACGTTCCTGGGGATTGTGACGGCCCAGGTGGGCACGGTCTTTGCCAGCCGGACACATAAGGCTTCGCTGTTGGAAGTGGGTTTCTTCAGTAATACCTGGGTAAATATAGGTATTGTGTTTGAGTTGGCGCTTGCCGCCGTTTTAATGTATGTTCCATTTCTAGCCAGGTTTTTTGGAACGGCGCCGCTTGGGCCGGTCGAATGGGTGGTAGCGCTATCTTTCGCGCCGGTGATATTAGGTGCGGAAGAACTGAGGAAATGGTTAAGGCGGAGAAGGGGCCGGGCGTGATATGGTTGGAAGACAGGTGGTAAACGGGTGTATGTAGTCATCATGGGTTGCGGCCGGGTCGGGTCACAACTGGCCAAAGTTCTAACCCTTGAAGGACATCAGGTGGCCGTTATCGATAAAGATAAGGCTGCTTTTAAGCGGCTGGGGCCGACTTTCACCGGCAATAAATACGAGGGGATAGGCTTCGACCTTGAAGTATTAAAGGCGGCCGGGATAGAAAAGGCCGATGCCTTCGTGGCGGTGACAAATGGCGACAATACTAACATTCTCGGCGCCCGCATCGCCAAGAACACTTTCCGGGTGCCGAAAGTGATCGCCAGGATATATGACCCAGTCCGCGAAAAACTCTACCGGCAACTGGGTATCCAGACTATCTCCTCGACCAGCTGGGCGGCTAATAAAATCAAAGACCTGGTCCTTCACGCGGAACTTGTCCGTCACTTGAGCTTTGGCAACGGCGAGGTCGATTTAGTCGAAGGCGAGGTGCCGCCGGCGCTGACCGGGGCCAGAGTCGCCGACTTGAACATTCCCGGTGAGGTAAAAGTAGTGGCGGTTGTCCGGCTCGGAAGCGCTTTCATTCCCGGCTTGGGGACGGAGCTCCAGGAAGGCGATGGATTACAATTCGCAGTACTCTCGTCGGCCATGCCGAAGTTAAAAAAATTACTCCATCTTTCTTAAGGGGGCGTGATGTTCGCGATAATTATCGGCGGAGGCCGAACGGGTTCGTACTTAGCCGGGACATTAATAGAGACCGGTAACGACGTAGTTGTTATGGAGCAAAAACCGGAAGTATTTGCCAAACTTTCGCAAGAGGTCGAGGCCCGTAGTTTCCTGGCTGACGGTTGCGATCCCGAGCAGTTGGAACAGGCCGGCATCGGCCGGGCCGATCTGGTCGTGGCCATGACGGGTGACGATGAAGACAATCTGGTCGTCTCCTGGCTGGCCAAGCATGTCTATAACGTCAAGCGCGTCATCGCCAGGGTCAATAACCCGCGCAACCAGTGGCTCTTTAGCGCCGAATGGGGCGTGGACGCGGCGGTAAGCGCCGTACACATTATCAGCAAATTAATCGAGGAAGAGGCGTCTCTGGGGGAGATAGTCACTCTCTTAAAGCTAGGAGAGGGGGATATATCCCTGGTCGAGCTGACAATACCCGAAGACAGCTTGGGCACCGGCGCGCCGCTGCGCGATTTAAAAATACCCGACGACGCGGTCCTGGTCACCATAATCAGGAACGGACGCGTGCTCATACCATCGTCGGAGACCGTCCTTGAACCCAAAGACGAAGTCTTAGCCGTCGTCTCACCGGCCAGCGAACACCTTCTGGTAGAGGCGATTGGGGCCCGAACGAAATAATCACATAGACGGATTGCGACTGATAAAAGACGCCGTCTCGGCGGCGCACCGGCGCCCGCCTTGTTATTTTGCCCTCATTGCTTTAACATGGTTAAGCTTGGCAGGGAGCAAAAGAGGCATGCTCCACAGGTATTTTTTTAAGTAAGAGTCCCCCACATTCGGGATAACTAATTTGACTTCAGCGGCCCACGCGCCAACTGTTAAACACATTGTGACTAAAGAACTGCCGGTGTCGATAAGACCCCGCGAACGTCTGGCGGCCGTTGGCGCCGGGCGCTTGTCAAGCTCGGAACTGATAGCCATCATCATCGGGACGGGCAAGCGCGGGATGACCTCCCTACAGATGGCTGAGAAGATAATGGGGACATTCGACGGCGTCGGAAAGCTGGGGGCCGGCGATTTTAACGATATAGCCGCGGTCGAGGGCATGGGGCCGGCTAAAGCCGCGCAACTGCTGGCGGCAATCGAGCTCGGGAAGCGGGCCGGCAGCGAGAAATCCACGTCCAAGCCGCGCTTATCGTCGCCGCTAAGGGTCGCGGAGATGTTGATGCCCGAGATGAGACATTTGGAGATCGAGCATTTTAAAGCTTTGATAGTTAATAATAAGAACGAGCTGCTAAAGCAGGTCGATGTCGCGATGGGCGGCTTGAGCGCCGCAATCATTCACCCGCGCGAGCTGTACAAAGCGGCGATCCGGGCCAACGGGGCGGGATTGATAGTAGCGCATAACCACCCCAGCGGGGATATCACGCCCAGCCGCGAAGATGTCCTACTGACCAGGCGGTTGGCCGAAGCCGGGCGTATACTAGGCATAGATTTTATCGACCATATCATAATCGGCGATGGTTGTTGGCTTAGCTTGAAAGAGCAAGGTTTTCTGTCGGCATAAGGGAGAAACATGATCTTTGATTTTCTTTTCGGGGCGCTCGGTCGGGACATCGGTATCGATCTCGGCACGGCCAATACATTAGTGTATGTAAAAGGGCGAGGAATCGTCCTGGTTGAACCTTCGGTAGTCGCGATAGAAAAGGACACCGGCAAGCTGCTGGCCGTCGGCACGGAGGCGAAAAGAATGATCGGGCGCACGCCGGGCAACATCGTCGCTATCCGACCTCTGAAGGACGGGGTCATCGCCGACTTTCAAGTCACTGAGACGATGATACGCAAATTAATAGAGCGGGTGCACAAGCGGCGTTTCGCCGTGCGGCCGCGGGTCGTGGTCTGCGTTCCGTCGGGCGTGACCGCGGTGGAAAAACGGGCTGTCTATGAAGCCACTCTCTCAGCCGGAGCCCGCGAGGCCCACTTGATAGAAGAGCCGATGGCGGCGGCCATTGGGGCGGGTCTGCCGATCCAGGAACCGACCGGCAATATGGTTGTCGATATCGGCGGCGGCACGACGGAAGTGGCCGTCATTTCTCTGGGCGGTATCGTCACAAGTATTTCCATCCGTATCGGCGGCGACGAATTCGACGAGGCGATCATCGCTCATGTAAAAAAAGAATACAACGTAATGATAGGCGAGCGGACATCCGAAGAAATAAAGATGGAGATAGGCTCGGCTTACCCGCTTCCGGAAGAAGAAGATGTCGAGGTGAGAGGGCGCGATCTGCTTTCCGGCTTGCCCAAGAACGTAGTGTTGTCCTCTGAAGAGATACGGGTCGCGATCGAAGAACCCCTCACACAGATAATAGCCGCGATAAAAGGCACGCTGGAAAAGACGCCCCCCGAACTATCGAGCGATATAATGGATAGAGGCATTGTCTTAACCGGCGGCGGGTCTCTGCTCAAGGGGTTGGACGAGCGGCTTCGTCAAGAAACTGGCATTCCCGTTCATGTGACCGAAGACCCATTGAGCTGCGTCGTCATCGGTTCCGGCAAATCACTTGAAGAATTGGATCTGCTGAGACGCATCTCCATCGGGACCCAGAGATAGACGCGGCGCGCTAAGAAACAAAAAGTTTATGTATTCACGCAATAGCGGTCGAAACCGGACCATACTGTTTGTAGCATTCATAGCGGCGGCACTCCTAACGGCGCTCGTCTATCGAGGCGCCCGAGACGGCCTGCTCAGCCGTTCACAGAGTCTGCTGCTGGCGGCGACAGCGCCGTTCCAGAAGGCGGCCAATGCGGTCACCGGCCCCTTCAAGCGGGTCTCACAATATACTCTCTTAATCGGCAGCCTGACAGAAGAGAACCGCCACCTCAAGCGGGACAATCTCGCACTGCGTCAAAGAGTGGGCCGCCTCAAACGATACGAGATCGAGAACCGCCGGTTGCAGCGGCTGGCAGGCTTCAGGCGCGCTTCACAACCGAAAACGGTCGGCGCGCGGGTCATTAGCCGGTCTCCGACGAGTTGGCAGTCGATTGTCACCATAGACGTCGGTTCGAACGCCGGAATTAGCGCGGGCATGGCCGTTGTCACGGACAAAGGCCTGGTTGGCCGCACTGTGCGGGTAGTACGGTCGGCCGCCCTGGTTCAGCTGCTTGACGACCGGCGGAGCGGTGTCGGCGTCGAGATAGCGCGGACGGGAGCGATGGGAATAATCGAGGGTTCGATGTCCGGACGCCTCAAACTGCGCTTTCTGGCGGCGGATGCGGACGTCAAGGTTGGCGATAAGCTGCTGACCTCTGGCGTAGGGGGCGTGTATCCGAAGGGGATAGCGGTTGGGACTGTGGCCGATATCGCCAAGACGGCTTACAGCCTGGAAAAGAACATCGATGTGAGCCCGGCCGTTGACTACGCGCGCCTCTCGGAAATTCTGGTCGTAAACGACCGGGAAGCGCCCCTGGACAGGCTGTGAATGTAAACATTCGCTTCGCGCTCGTTCTGTTGGCGGCCTTCTTCTGCCAAGCCGCGGTCGTGCCGCTGATCTCGATCGGGGCCGCCAAGCCCGATATTATCCTGATAATCGTGGCCAGTTTCGGCTTCCTCGACGGGGCGGTCCCGGGAGCGGTCGGCGGATTTTTAGGCGGCTTGCTTTTAGACCTCTTAACTATCCGCGGCATCGGCCTCGAAATCATCATAAAGACCATCATCGGCGGTTTTTCAGGACGGGTCGAGCGGACGATTCTCGGCAACAGCGCCGTCATGCCCATGCTGGCAATCGGCGGGGTCAGCATCGTCTCGCAAATATTATATATCGGTCTGGCGTTTCTAACCGGCGAGCGGATGGCATTATTGACCGCCGTGCGCGAGGTCGTCCTGCCGTCGGCCCTATACACAGCGTTGATCGGCTTCTTTGTCTTCCCGCACTTAAGCCGGATACTCAGTGCCGAAAGGCAAGATAAGGTCTTTAGATAGTGAGCGAAATAAGCGATTCGACGCATGCCAGGATAAAAACGCTCGTCGCCGCCTCGACCGTCGTCTTGGCGGTCTTGCTGGCTCGCTTGTGGCTTCTCCAGGGGGCCTGGGGCAACGATTACAAGGTATTGGCGGAAGAGAACCGGATCAGGCGCATAGCCGTCAGCGCCCCGCGCGGCCAGATACTCGATCGGAACGGGGAGGCGCTGGTGAAGAATAGACTGGCCGTTACCCTGACCCTCTCGCCGCAACGCGCCCATGACAAAAAACTGGTCGCGCGTTTGTCCAAGCTTCTTGGCATGAGCGTGTCCGAGATCAATAAACAAGTCAGAAGCGTCAAAATCAGCCCCATCGAACCCCGGGTAATAAAACGGGACGTTCCGAAAGCGGTCATGGCTTACATCGAAGAACATGACGACGACTTTGTCGGAGTGGAGCTGAAAGTCGAGGCCATCCGGGACTATCCGGGCGGCGGTCTGGCCGCGCACATAGTCGGCTATCTGGGCGAACTCTCCGAACAGGAACAAAGAGAACGCGATTATAGCGGCTACGCCCTGGGCGACCTGGTCGGCAAGAGCGGTATCGAGAGACAGTACGAAAGCGTTCTTTCCGGCAGCAAGGGTACGGAATTCGTAGAGGTCAATGCGGCCGGGCGCCCCATAGAGATAATAGATAAGAAAGACCCGGACCCCGGGAACAATGTTGTTCTTTCCATCGATAAAGAAATCCAGGCAGCGGCTGAGGCAGTCTTAGCGGAGACGATCGCGGGGGCGAAAAAGACAAAATATCCGAAAGCTTCAGCCGGCGCTATCGTGGTAACTACGCCGAAAGGCGAAGTACTGGCTATGGCCAGCTGGCCGACGTATGACCCCCGAGTTTTTATCGGCGGGGTCAGCACCGGCCAGTGGGCGACTCTTACAGACAAAAAAAGCGAATACCCGCTGAGCAATCGGGCTATAATGTCCGGCTATCCGGCCGGGTCGACCTTTAAGGTCGTCACGGCCATCGCCGGCTTTAAGGCTGGGGTGATGACAACGGGAACGACCGTCGTATGCCGGGGGCGGTGGACCGGACTGGGGACCCGGTGGGCCAAGTGGTGCTGGGACAGGGCCGGCCACGGCACCCAAAGCATCGAAGGGGCACTGCGCGTCTCATGCGATACTTTCTTTTACGAGATAGGCCACCGGCTCTATCGCAAAAACGGTGAAGAGTTGCAGAAATGGGCGCGCCGGCTCGGCTTTGGCGCGGCGACGGGGATAGATCTGCCCTCCGAAGCCGAAGGCCGGGTGCCGACGGCGGCCTGGAAGAAAGCCTGGAACAAGAATTGGCCGGAAAACCAAGCCTGGTTCCCGGGCGATACCGTTAATCTCGCTATCGGCCAGGGCGATCTCTTAGTGACGCCCCTGCAGGTGGCCGATGTCTACGCCGCCATTGCCAACGGCGGCTCTCTTTACAGACCGCACATCGTAAAATCCATCATCGGGCTTGACGGCCGCAAAATATATGAAGCACCCGATAAGATTGTTGGCCGATTGAACCTGTCGGCGGCTGAGATGACGTCATTGAGACGGGGATTGCGGCGAGTGGTGATAGACGGAACGGGCGCCGGCGCTTTTTCCGGATTCCCGGTCCAGGTAAGCGGCAAAACCAGCACCGCCGAAGTTGCGGGTAAAGACGATTTTTCCGGATTCGTCGGTTACGCCCCCAGCGAAGACCCAAAGTATGTGGTGTCGGTCATCATCGAACAAGGCGGCCACGGCGGGACATCGGCGGCGCCCGCGGCCAGGCGGGTGTTGGCGGATATCTTCAAAGTAAATGAGAGCGCTAAGAAAGTCATCGGGACGGAAACGGACAGGTCAAGATGACGGAGCGGCGTGAATTGGTGAGAAGCATCGACTTCGGCCTCATCGCGGCCGTACTGGGATTGGCCGCGTTTAGCCTGGTCACGCTCTACAGTATCGGCCTCAGTTCGGCGGCGAGCAGCTCTTTCGCCTACAAGCAGGCGGTTTGGGTGGCGACCGGACTGCTGGTCATGATAGTCATTTCCCGGCTTGACTATAGCCGGCTCAAACATTACATGCCTTTCATCCACGGCGCGAACATATTTTTGCTGGCGGCTATCTTTCTGATCGGAAAGATAGCTCTCGGAGCGCAACGGTGGATAGAGATAGGCGGGTTCAGGTTTCAACCTTCGGAATTCTCCAAGCTGATGATCATCGTGACTCTGGGCGCGATTCTCGCGGAGAGAAAGGGCGAGTTCGACGGCTGGCGGGATGTTTTTCTGGCCGCCGCTCATGTCGCCCCGGTGGCTGTTTTGATACTCGTCCAGCCCGACCTGGGGACGGCATTGGTCCTGGTCGCCATCATGACAGGCATGTTTATCGCCGCCGGCATTAAACCCAAGCAGCTCGCCGTATTGGGCGCCGGCGCTTACGTCGTCGCCGGCCTGGTTTTCAAGTTCCACCTTCTTCACGCCTACCAGATGAAGCGGCTGACGGTATTTCTGAATCCGGAGATAGATCCGCTCGGCAGCGGCTACAACCTAAGGCAGTCGATAATCGCCATCGGCTCCGGGGGCATCTTCGGAAAGGGACTCTTTTCCGGCACCCAATCGCGGCTGGATTTCCTGCCCCCGGCAGTGCGGCATACCGATTTCATCTTTGCCGTTATCGGCGAAGAGCTGGGCTTTGTCGGCGGAGCAGTCCTACTGGCGCTAGTATTTTTTCTGCTGGCGCGGACTTTTAGGACCGCGGCGATGGCACGAAATCATTATGGCCTGCTGATCGCGTCCGGAATCGGTTCGATGTGGATATTCCAGGTTCTGGTCAACATCGGCATGACTATTGGTATAATGCCCGTGACAGGCATTCCATTGCCTTTTATCAGTTATGGGGGCAGTTCGATGTTGATGAATATGGCGGCGGCCGGGCTGCTGCTCAGTATCTTCAAGCGGAGATGGACTTAAACGAATGTGAAAAACAAGCTGGCGCTCGGAGATTGGCATAAGATTATCAAGGAGACCCGCCGGGAAGCGGAACAGACCCCGCTGATAGCGGTGGCCGGCGAGGGATCGGTCGTCAATGCGGTGCAGGCCCTGTTCGGGCCGGAGGCCGGGACCGTTTTCAGGCCGGCAGGCGACAAGATTTCGCCGGCGACCGATTTGGTCGTCTTCGCGGTGGCGGGGAACACCGCCATAGAGGCCGCCACGCGAGCAGCCGCGAAAGCGGCGCTGGAGCATGGGGTCGAATCTATTGCGCTGATAGACGATTCCGGCTTGAATTCGTCGTCCCGCCAAGCCAAGCTGGTCGAAGCGGAGCTGGCACTGGGCTTAAGCCCGGCCGCTGTCAAATTCTTCTCTTCGGAAATGGACCCTGTCGAGAAAGTCGCCTTGCTAAAGGCAATCGTCGACCGTGTGGGCGATAAGAACCTGGCGCTGGCGGCGCGCGTCCCGGCCTTTAGGCAACTTGTCACCAGGCGTATTATAAACGAGATCGCCGGGCAGAACGCCGTCATCGGGGCGGCGGCTTTCATCCCGGCTGCCGATATGCCCGTGTTAACCGCAAACCAGATAAGAATGGTGCTGAAAATCGCGGGCGCCTTCGGCGCGACGATTAGCCTTAAGCGCGCCAAAGAGTTATTAGTCGTGGTGGGAGGCGGCTTTACTTTTCGGGCGATAGCCAGGCAGATAGTCGGCCTAATCCCGGTGGCCGGCTGGGCGGTCAAAGGCGCCGTCGCCTACACCGGCACGCGAGCGCTGGGCGACCTGGCGGTTAAATATTTTTCCGGCTTGGAAGAGAGCGATTGAAAGACGAGCTTCAATCTCTTTTATCCAAAGTCCGCCGCCCCGGCCGCTACATCGGCGGAGAGCTCAACCAGGTCGTTAAGAAAGATGCCTGCTCTCGCCTTGCCCTGGCCTTTCCCGACGTATACGAAGTCGGGATGTCCAACCTCGGCCTGCAAATACTCTATGAAATAATCAATAACCGCGATGATTTCGCCTGCGAGCGGGTCTTCGCGCCCTGGACAGACATGGAAGCGCAGATGCGGGAGAACGGGATACGTCTGTTTTCATTGGAGTCGGGCGCGCCCGTAGATGAATTCGATGTCGTCGGCTTCTCTCTCCAATATGAGCTGACCTTTACAAACGTTTTAAACATGATCGAATTGGCCGATCTGCCTGTGCGAGCGGCTAATCGCGCCGGATTGCCGCTGGTCATAGCGGGCGGTCCGTGTTGTTTTAATCCGGAACCGATGGCGCCGTTCCTGGACGCCTTCTTCATCGGCGAAGCTGAAGACGCGATTATAGAGATAATGGATTCGGTCGTTGAGTTCAAGAAAGAATATGGCGCGGGCGGGGACCGGAAGATATTATTGAAGGCGCTCTCCTTGATAGGCGGCGTCTACGTGCCGAGCCTTTATGATTGGTCCGGCTCGTATCCGCTTACGCCGCTGGACGGGGCGCCGCCGGTGGTAAAACGCCGGATAACTACCCGCTTCGATAGAGTGCCGATACCGAAAAAGCCGCTGCTCCCTTTCGTGGAAACGATCCACGACCGATGCGTCCTCGAGATAATGCGCGGGTGCACCCGCGGCTGCCGTTTCTGTCAGGCCGGCGTGATATACCGGCCGGCGCGCGAGAGGGCGGCGGCGACTATCGGCGCGGCGGCTGAAGTCCAGATCGCCAATACCGGACATGAAGAGATATCGCTGGCGTCGTTAAGCGCTACCGACCACAGCGAAATAGTCGCCGCCTTGAAAGCCGTCCGCGAGATAGGAACCTCGCCGGCGTGGCGGGTGTCGCTGCCCTCTATGCGCACGGACAAGTTCTCGGTGGAGATCGCGTCGGAAATCGCCGGACCCAGGAAGGCCGGTTTGACGTTCGCGCCGGAAGCCGGGACCGACAGGCTGCGGCGGGTCATCAATAAAGGTGTGACGGAGGAGGACGCGCTCAACGCGGCTAAAAAAGCTTTCAGTTCCGGCTGGACACGCATAAAGCTCTACTTCATGATCGGTCTGCCGACTGAGACCGACGAAGATGTAACGGCCATTGGCGCGCTGGTCGAAAAAATACTGGGAGCGGCTCGGGAGGAGCTAGGCGCTAAGCCGGCCAAGCGCCTGAAGATCGTCGTCAGTGTCTCTTCGTTTGTTCCGAAAGCCCATAGCCCATTTCAGTGGGCGAAAATGATCTCCGCTGAAGAGATAGCCCGGCGGCAATCGCTATTGAGAAATGTTTTAAAGTCCCGCCAGATCGAGATTAAGTGGCATGAAGCCGCGAGCAGCCAGATCGAGGCCGTTTTCGCTCGGGGCGGACGCGAGCTGGCGCCGATGATCGCTAAGGCACAAGAGCTCGGGGCGCGTTTCGATGGTTGGAGCGACCATTTTTCCCTGGAAACATGGCGCCGGGCCGGTAAGGAAACGGGCTTGGATATAGTCGAAGCCGCAGGCAGAATGATCGGGCCGAATGACGCTCTGCCATGGGACCATATCGATTGCGGCGTGACCAGGGCCTGGCTGGCCCGGGAGTACGAGCGGGCTCTGAGCGAGACGGAGACAGTCGATTGCAGGTCGGGACCGTGCAGCGCTTGCGGTGTCTGCAAAGGCGAGGTTAAGCTGGAGATATGCGGCAAATGACGGCCGTAATGAAGTTGCGTTTGAAGTTTATCAAGGCGGGCGAGATGCGTTGGCTATCGCACTTAGAGATCAGCCGGGCCTGGCGGCGGATAGTGGCGCGGGCCGGTCTGCCGGTTCTCTACTCCGAAGGTTTCTCGCCCCACCCCAAGATAGCGCTCTCATCGGCGCTGGCCGTGGGCATAGGCAGTGCCGCGGAGTATGCGGATATCATGCTGGCGGAACCGGTCCCGGGCGATCAAGCGCTTGAGCGCATAAACTTATACGCGCCGCCGGGCCTAAAGGCGAATGCGGCGCGGGCGATGGATTTAAACACCCCGACGCTCGGCTCCTCGATTAAATTTGTCGACTACCGGCTCGCCGCGCTCCGGGAGATAGCGGCGGCGGATATCGCGAAGCTGGATTCTAGCGAAAATATTCCGGGTGAGTTGTCGGTGATCTCTGTCGATTATACGCCCAATGAGACCGCCGTGACTTTTCGCCTCCCGGTCGAGACTAAATTTAGCGCGGTTATTCTATCCATGGAGCAGTCGCTTGGGCTACAATCGGATTTGCGTACTATCGACCGTGCGGCCCAATGGGTACAAATAGACGGCGGTTTGGTGGATCCGATAGACGTCGGCCCGGCGAGCGAAGGCAAAAATGGATAGACATAAAGAGATTCTGATATCGGCGGACGAATTCGAAACCAGAGCGGCCCTCCTCGAAGACCGGCAATTGGTCGAGTTCTATCTGGAAGACGCCGAACGGCCGAGAATCGCCGGAAATATATATCTCGGTCGGATAAAGGATATCCTGCCCGGGATGGAGGCAAGCTTCGTCGATATCGGTTTGGAAAGAAATGCCTTCCTTTTCGTCGACGAGGTCCTGGTTCCCGAGGCGGAATTCGACCCGCCCCCTCATAACATACAAAACCTCCTGAAAAAAGGGCAGGAGATACTGGTTCAGGTCCTCAAGGAACCGGTTGGGACCAAAGGGGCCCGGGTAACGGCCCAAGTAGCGCTGGCCGGCAGAAAGGTCGTCCTTCTGCCTCTGAGCAAATTTGTCGGCGTCTCGAAAAGGCTCGAACCTGATGAGCGAACCCGCCTTCACGAGCTGGCGGAAGAGATATGTCCGGCGGGGATGGGCGTGATAGTCCGGACGGTTGCCGACGGAGCGCAGAGAAACGAGCTGGAACAAGATATCGAATATCTGGTCGGCATCTGGGAGAAGGTAAGAGTCCGGGCGCAGGCGGCGCAGGCGCCGGCGACGGTCCATGCGGAACCCGGCCTGGCGGGCCGCATCATGAGGGACACGTTTTCAGCAGCCTACGACCGCATAATCGTCGACTCGCGGGAACTAAAAGAAGAGATGCAGTCGTTGGCTGAAAAGCTATCGCCTGAACTAAAGAGCCGGATCAAGCTATATACCGGTAAATTACCGCTCTTTGACAAACATAATGTTGAATCCCAGCTCGATATGGCGCTCAAGCGCCGGGTCTGGCTTCGCTCAGGCGGCTATATAGCCATAGACAAAACCGAGGCTCTAACGGGTATCGATGTCAACACAGCCAAATACACCGGCGGGCGCAATCTGGAGCAGACTATCTTCAAGACCAATATGGAAGCAGCCCCGGAGATTGTCAGACAGCTTAGATTGAGGGATATCGGCGGCATTATCGTCATCGATTTTATCGATATGCAAGACCCGGCCCACCGCGACGCGGTTTTTGGAGCGTTCAATCAAGCGCTTGAGGCGGACCGCACCAAGACCAGGGTCTTTGAGATATCGCGGCTGGGGCTGGTCGAGATGACGCGCAAGAACATGTCGGAAGGGGTCCAGGCCCATTTTTATGAAGCCTGCCCCGTCTGCGGCGGCGGCCGAGTATTGTCGCGCCGTCGCGCGACAATCGAAGCTTTCCGTCAGATAAAACACGTGGTCATGGTCCATGCCGCCCCGGCCTATGTCTTTAAGACAGCCCCGGATGTCGCTGAAGTCTTTGGACATGAAGCCTGGTTGGTCCGGCTGGCCGAGATAAGCGGCAAGCGCATCTATATAAAAGCGGCGCCGGGCATGGAGCGGGGCGAAGCGACGTTGTGGCGCGAAGGGACGATTGGGCAGATCGAAAAGTTTTTTGACGGTCTGGGAGCGACCGACTAATTGACGCTGGCAGTTTGGCTGTGCTAAATTACATGCTGATTTGCTAAAGGAGTGTTATGTACGCAATAATTCGTCAGGGTGGAAAACAGTATCGGGTAGCGGCGGGCGACGAGATCGTCTGCGAGAAGGTCGGCGGCAACAAAGGGGACGCGGTCAGGTTCGATAAAGTCCTGCTCGTCGGTGACGGAGACAAAACCCTGGTCGCCAAAGATGACCTGGCGAAATATGACATAAAAGCCGAGCTGGTCGAAAACTTCAGCGAGGACAAGGTATTAGTATTTAAGTACAAGGCAAAAAAAGGGTATAGGCAGAAGAACGGGCATCGCCAACAAAAGTCGCGCATCAAGATCGTCGCGATCGGGACGGCTAAAGCACCGGCAAAGAAGACCGCGACCGCTGAAGAACCGGAAAAAGCGGCCAAAACAGCCGCCAAGAAACCGTCCGCGGCCAAAGTTAAGTCGGACGCGGCCCCACCGGCGAAGGCTCCTGCGAAAAAATCAGCGAGTAAATAACCTCAAGCTAAAGACAGATAAGGGAGTTCAATAAGACATGGCTCATAAAAAAGGTATGGGAAGTACCCGGAACGGCCGGGACAGCCAATCGAAAAGGTTGGGCGTCAAAGCTTTCGGCGGCCAATTGGTGACCGCCGGCAGTATTATAATCCGGCAGCGCGGCACCAAGATAAAGCCCGGCGACGGGGTCGGGATGGGTCGGGATTACACGTTATTTGCTCTTAAAAACGGCTATGTCTCTTTCGCCGGCAAGGGCAGCGCGAATCGCCGGGCCAGTGTTTCCGCGACAGCATAGTCGAAAAACGTTGAGGTCAATGTCGTTGGGGTCCTTCTTGTACGACCTGACCCCCTTCCTTCCAAAGACGCCCATGGCGTCTTTTTGCATTTCAGGGCGCGATTCTCTGGTAACATAGCGGCATGTTCGTTGATGAAGCCACAATACACGTCATCGCCGGCAAGGGCGGCCATGGCTGCGTCAGTCTTCACCGCGAGAAGTATCGTCCAAAGGGCGGTCCGGACGGCGGCGATGGCGGACGCGGCGGCAACATCGTTCTCAAAGGCGACTCAGGCCTAAAGACACTGCTTGATTTTCAATGGCGGCGACACTACCGCGCGCCGGCCGGTACTCACGGTCAAGGCGGCGATAAGAGCGGCAAGGACGGCACCGATATGATATTGAGAGTGCCGCTGGGTACGATCGCCCGGTCTCAGACCGGCCTGATCTTAGGCGAGATTACCGCCGATGGGGAGACGTTGGTGATAGCGGGCGGCGGCATCGGCGGGCGGGGCAATGTCCGTTTTGCCACGCCTGTCAGGAAAGCGCCTTTGTTCGCCGAAAAAGGCGAGCCGGGCGATGAAGACGACGTGACCCTCGAACTGAAACTCTTAGCCGACGTGGGGTTGATAGGCTATCCGAACGCCGGCAAATCGACGTTGATCAGCCGGATATCGGCGGCCAAACCTAAGATCGCTTCGTATCCGTTCACGACCATTCAGCCGAACCTCGGCGTCGTTCGGCTGGAAGACGACCGTACTTTTGTGGTGGCCGACATCCCGGGCATCATCGAAGGCGCCCATCGCGGGAAAGGCCTCGGGGATAAATTCTTGAGACACGTCGAGCGAACGGCTATCTTGCTCCACCTGGTTGATATGTCCGGACTCGAGCGACCGGATCCTGAGGCCGACTACGAGAAAGTCCGGTTGGAGCTGGCGGGCTACGGCGCGGGGCTCGCCGATAGGCCGGAGATAGTAGTTGGGACTAAGGCCGATTTGCCGGAGTCCGAAGCGCACATCGATCGGGCGATGAAGTATTTTAAAGCGGCGGGCAAGAGATTTCTCCCGATATCGGCGCTATCCGGGACGGGTATGAAGGAACTTCTATATGAAACCGCGGCGCTCGTCGATAAGGCCCGGGCGGAAACGCCCGTCAAGCGGCTCCCCAGGGCTCGCATCTACAGATACACCCCGGAGGAGGAGATAAAGGTTGAACAACTTGGAGACCATGCCTGGCGAGTCATTAACGGCAAACTCGAGCGGATGGTGAGGATGACCGACTGGCTCAACGATGAAGCGGTCGATTATATGCGCGATAAATTGATCCGGCTTGGGGTCGACGATAAGCTGGCCGCCGCCGGGGCCTCGCCGGGGGACGAGGTCGTAATCGCCGAGATGCCGTTCGAATTTCAACCCTTCAAGGAAGACGGGGAGGACCGGATTGATAGAGGCGACGGCGATGTGCCAAAATAAAGATATCATGAGAAAACCCATCAAGCGCATCGTCATTAAAGTCGGCTCCAGCACGGTCGCCGATGCCTCCGGGCGCCTCGACAGAGAGAATATGAAGCAGCTCGTGGAACAAGTCGCTCAGGTTTGGCGACAAGGAACGGCCTGTGTCATCGTTACCTCCGGCGCGATAGCCGCCGGCGTCGAGCAACTTGAGCTGAAGAAGAGGCCGCGGGAGATAGCTAAATTGCAGGCGGCGGCGGCGGTCGGGCAAGGTCTGCTCATACATGAATATACTCGATTATTTCACGAACACGGCATCCAGGCCGCCCAGATACTGCTGACCCAATTCGATATGGCCCATCGGGAACTTTATCTTAACGCCCGTCATGCGCTGGACCAGCTGCTGGCGATGCGGGTCGTGCCCATCGTAAATGAAAACGATACGACGACCGTGGAGGAGATAAAGTTCGGCGACAACGATATGCTGGCCGCCTTAGTGGCGGTCCTGATTGACGCCGACCATCTGGCGCTACTGAGCGACATTGACGGCCTTTATGCCGCCGATCCGAGAAAAGCCGAGAAGGTGGAGAAGATATCGCTTGTAAATGAGATAACTCCGGAGATCGAACAGATGGCGGAGGGCATCGGCAGCGCCTTCGGTTCGGGCGGCATGATAACCAAAATAAACGCGGCAAAACTGGTGGGCGCGGCCAGGATAAGCATGCAAATCGCCGACGGGCGGGAACCGGGAGTTCTGCAAAAGATGATAGCGGGCGAAGAAGTCGGCACGTATTTTGCCCCTGGAAAGAGAAAGATACCCGGCCGCAAATTGTGGCTGGGGTTCAGTCGCGCGGTCAAAGGCAGAGTTATCATCGACCCGGGCGCCGTAAAAGCGATTCGCGATGACGGTAGGAGCTTATTGCCGGCCGGAGTCGTCGGGTGTGACGGCGATTTCACTATCGGCGATACGATCGAGATAAGCGACGACGTCGGGCAGGTGATCGCCCGTGGTATCTCTAACTACAGCGCGGCGGAATTGGCGGGGATCCAAGGAAAACGGACGGCGCAGATATCCAAAGAGTCCGCGGGCGACTTTTCTGAAGAAGTAATTCACCGGGACCATATGGTTCTACTCTGACCACGGGAGGCGAAAATGGGCGAAAGCGGTATCGGTTCGGTTGAAGATATAGCTCGACGGGCGAAAGGGGCATCCAGAGCGCTCGCGACTTTATCCACAGACGTTAAAAATCGCGCGTTGGCAGCCATGTCCGAAGCCCTGCCCGTGCATATGGATGGAATATTGGCCGCGAACGCCCGGGACATGAAAGCGGCCCGCGATAAGGGTGTAAACGACTCCCTGTTGGACCGGCTAATGATCGATAAGGCCCGGGTCGGGTCGATGTCGGCGGCTTTACTCGAGGTGGCGGCGCTGCCCGATCCGGTCGGGGAGGTGGTAAAGGGCTGGAAAACGCCAAATGGCTTGCGGATAGAGCAAGTCCGGGTGCCTATGGGTGTCGTCGGGGTCATCTATGAAGCGCGCCCGAATGTGACTGTGGATGCGACCGCGCTGGCCCTAAAGGCGGGAAACGCCGTTATCCTGAGAGGCGGGTCGCTGGCGATGGCTTCGAACTTGGCTTTGACCAAGGTCATCAGCGAAGCGGCTGAAGCGGCCGGAGCGCCCCGAGCGTCGATCCAGGCTCTTCCGACCGCCGACCGTGAATCAGTGAACCGGATGATCAAACTCGACCGGTACATCGATCTGCTGGTGCCTCGGGGCGGGCTGGAACTTATAGAAACCGTTGTCGCGAATTCAACTGTTCCGGTGTTGTGGGCGGGCGCCGGCAATTGTCATGTTTACGTCCATGCCGACGCTGACTTCGATATGGCTGAAGAGATAACGATAAACGCCAAAGTCCAGCGCCCCGGCGTCTGCAACGCGGCCGAGACTTTGCTCGTCCATCGGGACCTGGTCGAAAGTTTGCTCCCCCGGCTGGTCTCAAGCTTGCAGGCCCACGGCGTGACCGTCCATGGTTGTCCGACCACGCAAACGCTGCCGGGCGTCGTCCCCGCCGTCGACGCGGATTGGTCCACGGAATACCTCGGCCCGGAGATTGCCGTCAAGGTCGTCGACTCCTTAGCCAATGCTATCGAGCATATAAACACATATGGGACACTTCATTCCGAGACCATTATCACCAAAGCCTACGATGCCGCTCAAGTTTTTACGGCTCAGGTCGATTCAGCGGCTGTCTACGTGAACGCTTCGACCAGATTTACCGACGGCGGTCAGTTTGGAATGGGCGCCGAGATCGGCATCAGCACCCAGAAGCTCCACGCCCGCGGACCGATGGGCTTGACCGCCTTGACGTCGAAGAAGTATGTGATCTTCGGCTCCGGCCAGATTAGATAGGCACACAAAAATCCTTTAGATCGCTTGCGCAATTGTTTATTGAAATATGTTTAACGAAATATAGCGATGGGTGGCTTGTTGTGCTACTATTACCCGCGTACCAATGATTCATGCTGGTTCAACTGATAGCTCGGTACGCCAAATCTCCCCAGCACAAGCAAATGTTTTGGATTCGCGGG
>Ga0334722_10000507_pt1 | contig 57235 bp, 55 predicted proteins | sample C3_bottom_MG_FD_207210 | JGI IMG/M metagenome (GOLD analysis project Ga0334722, IMG submission 207210) | Sediment microbial communities from Yellowstone Lake, YNP, Wyoming, USA - C3_bottom | ecosystem: Environmental > Aquatic > Freshwater > Lake > Sediment | place: USA: Wyoming | collected...
GACGCCGCTCAAACTCGTGCCTTTGGAGCGGAGCATCGTCAATTTCATCCTCCTCCTGATGAACGGTTTTTTCGGATACATCGGCATTACGATCGGCATAAGGGAAGGGGAGCGTTTCAACCCCGCGAACATCAGGAAGCTCTTTAAGAGCGGCACGGAAGAGGACCTCAAGATCATGGACACGAGCGTGATCATCGACGGCAGGATCGCGGACGTGTGCGAAACCGAATTTCTCGACGGCATCATCATCATCCCCCAGTTCATCCTTCATGAGCTCCAGCACATTGCCGATTCCTCGGACTCCCTCAAACGGGCCCGGGGCAGGCGCGGTCTAGATATTCTGCACCGCATCCAGAAGATGAGCCACATGGAGGTCAAGATAACCGAGGAGGATTTTCCCAAGATCCGCGAAGTGGACAGCAAACTGATCGCCCTTGCCAAGAAACTCGGCGCCAAGGTGATCACGAACGACTTCAACCTCAACAAGGTCGCGGAGCTTCAGGGGGTCAAGGTGCTCAATATCAACGACCTTTCAAACGCGGTCAAGCCTGTTGCGCTCCCCGGCGAGAGTATGCGAGTGTTCGTGCTCAAGGAAGGCAAGGAGCCCGGCCAGGGCGTGGCGTACCTTGACGATGGCACGATGATCGTGGTGGAGAACGGCCGCAGGCACCTGAACAAGAACGTGGAAGTGGCGGTCACGAGCGTGCTCCAGACAGCGGCCGGCCGGATGATCTTCACCAAGCTCAAGGAAGATATGGAACAGGAGTAACAGGAGAGCACAGAGGACAGAAGACAGAGGACAGAAGACAGAAGACAGAGGACAGAGGACAGAAGACAGAAGACAGAAGACAGAGGACAGAGGACAGAGGATACAGATAACGGCTTTTGATTCAGTCTGACTTCTGAAAGTCTGTCATCTGACTTCTTATTACTTCTGACATCTGATTACAGGAGGTTTCATGTCAGGTCATTCAAAGTGGGCGACGACGAAGCATAAAAAAGCCGCAACCGACGCGAAGCGCGGCAAGATCTTTACGAAGATCGGGAAGGAAATCGCCGTGGCCGCCAGGCTGGGGGGAGGAGACGCCACGGGAAATCCGCGGCTCAGAACGGCGGTGGCCAAGGCCAAGTCCGTGAGCATGCCGGCGGAAAATATAAAACGCGCGATCCAGAAAGGCACGGGTGAACTGCCGGGGGTCTCGTACGAAGAAATAATCTACGAGGGCTACGGGCCGGCCGGCGTTGCGGTCATCGTCGAAGTAATGACGGACAACCGGAACAGGACGGTTTCGGAGATCCGCAATATTTTCAGCAAGGCCGGCGGCAACATGGGCGAGGCAGGCTGCGTTTCCTGGATGTTCCACAAAAAAGGGTACTTCGTGGTCAGTCGCGCCAGGGCCGATGAGGACAAACTCATGACCCTGGCCCTTGACGCGGGGGCCGAGGACATGCAGGCCGAGGACGACAACTTCGTGATCACCACACCGCCGAACGATTTCGAGAAGGTGAAGAAGGTCCTGGAGGACGCGGGTGTTTCCCTGGAGGTCTCCGAGCTCACCATGGTCCCGCAGACCTATGTCAAACTCGACGGCAAGGAAGCCCAGCAGATGCTGCGTCTAGTCGAAACGCTCGAAGACAACGACGACGTCCAGAATGTCTATGCGAACTTCGATATTCCCGACGAAATCATGAATGCGGAGTAGAGTAGGGCAGAGGACAGAGGACAGAAGACAGAGTACAGAGTACAGAGGACAGAAAACAGAGTACAGAGGACAGATTTTGATTCAGTCTGACTTCTGAAAGTCTGACATCTTTTAGTCTGTGTTTTACCGTCTGACTTCTGATAGTCTGTCATCTGTCTTCTGATTTATGGAGGTTTTATGAGGGTGCTGGGTATTGATCCGGGTACGCTGACGAGCGGCTATGGGGTTGTGTCCGAGGAGGACCACAAGCTGTTTCACGTGGTCTCGGGCGGCATCAGCCCTTCCGCCAAGCATCCGTTCCCGAAGCGGCTCCAGAAGATTTACGAAGAACTTGAGAAAATAATGGACAAATACCGGCCGCAAGTGGTTGTGGTCGAGGACCTGTTCGTTTCTAAGAACATCAAATCGGCGCTGAAACTGGGCCATGCGCGCGGGGTCGCGATACTGGCCGCGATGAACGCGGGTCTGCCGGTGTTCGAGTACTCACCGCTGGAAGTCAAGCAGGCGGTGGTGGGGAACGGGAAAGCCGATAAAAAGCAGGTGCAGATGATGGTCAAGGCCCTGCTCGACCTTCCGAAAGTTCCGCATCCCGCTGATGCCGCTGACGCGCTTGCGGCCGCAATCTGCCACATCCACTCCTCCCGGATGAGAGAGATTCTCAGGAATCCGTCGGCTCTCCGGACATCTGGCAGAGGTGTGAACGCCCTGCGGGGCGCAGGCAAGATGAGATGATTGCGACGCTTACCGGCAGGCTCAGGCGCAAAGCCGTGGACTACCTGATCGTTGATGTCTCAGGCGTAGGTTATCAGGTGCATGTGCCGTTTTCCACCTACCAGTGCATTCCCGATGGCGGCGAGGAAGTGAGCCTCCATATCCACACCCATCTGCGTGAGGACTCGCTTTCGCTCTTCGGGTTTCTCACCGAGGCCGAGAAAGAAATGTTTCTGCTCCTCATGGGAGTCTCAGGCATCGGCCCCAAACTGGCTCTTGCCGTCCTTTCCAGCCTGTCAGTCCATGATCTTTCCCGCGCAATTCAGTCCTCGGACGATTCCAAACTTTGCGCTGTTTCCGGTATTGGAAAAAAGACCGCGGCGCGGATTGTTCTCGAATTACAGGACAAGATAAAGCTCGCGGCATCATCTTTTTGCCGGGAACCTGACGCGACCGTACCGGATGATGTGGAGGATGCTGTTTCGGCGCTCATGAACCTGGGATACAAAAAGCCGTTGGCGGAAGAAGCGCTCAAAAAAGCGCGGGCTGGCCGGCCGGGTCTGAAGGTTGAAGAGCTTATCCGGGAAGCATTGAATGTGTTGATGAAGAGATGATTCGGAAGACAGAAGACAGAGGACAGAGGAATTACCTGGTATGAGCAAGCATAATTTTAGAAATCTGAAAATTTATCAGCGCTCGATAGACTTTGCAGTGGAAATTTACACAATATCGAAACGGTTTCCGAAGGATGAGTTATATGGTTTGACAAGTCAGATAAGACGTGCGGTAACCTCAATCTCCTTGAACATTGCAGAGGGGAGTGGTAATTCTTCCGAAAAAGAATTTAAAAGATTTTTGGAATTTTCCCTGCGGTCCGATTATGAAGTCATGACCTGCCTTGAAATCGCCTTGCGATTAAATTATTTAGGGAAAGAAGATTACGTCTCACTGGTTAATGAGGCTGATGAGATTGCAGCCATGATCAGCGGATTTTTGAAAAGGTTTTAGTCTGTCTTCTGTATTCTGACTTCTTTCCATCTGAGGTAACATGCCCAAGCGCATCATAGAGCCCGACCAGAACGAAGATGATGTCCAGATAGACCGGAGCCTCAGGCCGGTCAGGTTCGAGGACTTTGTCGGGCAGGACAGGATCAAGGAAAACCTGCGGGTTTTCATCGAGGCCGCTAAGGGAAGGAATGAAGCCCTCGATCATGTATTGTTCTGCGGGCCGCCGGGACTCGGAAAGACCACCCTGGCGAACATCATCGCGCATGAAATGGGGGTGGGCATTAAATCGACTTCGGGCCCGGTGCTCGAACGCGCGGGCGATCTGGCGGCCATTCTCACGAATCTGCAGCGCGGCGATGTTCTGTTCATCGACGAGATTCACCGGCTTAACCGCGTTGTGGAGGAGATTCTCTATCCGGCCATGGAGGATTTCAAGCTCGACATCATCATCGGGCAGGGGCCGGGCGCGCGGTCCATAAAGCTGGATTTGCCGTATTTTACGCTTGTCGGGGCGACGACCAGGACCGGCCTGCTCACTTCGCCGCTTCGGGACCGCTTCGGAGTGATCGACCGGCTGAATTTCTATTCTCTTGACGAACTTCGCACGATCATTCAGCGCTCCTCCGGGCTTCTGCGCGTGAAGATGGACCCGGCCGCGGCCACGGAGATCGCCGGCCGTTCCCGGGGAACGCCGCGGATCGCCAACCGCCTGCTGCGCAGGGTCAGGGACTTCGCGCAGGTGCAGGGTGACGGCGTTATTTCCCCCGGCGTGGTTGAGAGCGCCATGCAGCGGCTGGAGGTTGACGCGAAGGGCTTCGACCAGATGGACCGCAGGCTTCTGCTTACGATCATCGACAAGTTCGAGGGCGGACCCGTGGGCCTCGATACCCTGGCCGCGGCCCTGAACGAGGAAAAGGACACGCTTGAGGATGTTTACGAACCGTTCCTGATCCAGGAGGGGTTCCTTGACCGCACCCCGCGCGGCAGACAGGCGACGCGCATAGCCTATGAGTACTTCGGAAAAGAGAGGTCCGCGCGGCAGCAGGAGACGCTGTTGTAGCGCTGCGAGGTGATTGTGCCATGAATTCCGTTGATATTACCGGACATGCCCGTGGCAAAAACATCATGTGCCGGATTGTTGTCATGGCCGTCTTACTTCTGTTTTTGAGCAGTGCGGCCTATCAGCGTAACGTCGTCTGGCACACCTTGTTGTCGCTCTGGGAGGACGCAACCGCGAAATCTCCGCGGAAGTCGAGGGTGCATAACAATCTCGGCAACTGCAATCTCCTGCTCGAGCGGTATTTTAAAGCGATCGATGAATATAAAATCGCCGTGGCCCTGGATAAAGGCAATATCGAGGCCTACTATAACCTCGGAGCTTGTCTGGAAAAGGTGGGCATAATCAATCAAGCCTGGCAGTATTACGATGTTTTCTGCAGTAGCGCGCCTCCTTCCTATGCGGAACAGAAAAAGTCGGCTTGCGAGCGCGCCGCTGCTTTGTCACGGGAATTGAAGCGCCCGGGTCCGTAGTTTTAAAGCATCAGGGCGGAGGACAAGGGGAAAGGGAGTAGGTGAAAAAATGGGGGGAATGAACATTCTCCTGCATATATGCTGCGCGCCCTGCGCGCTCTATCCGTATTCACGGATGAAGGAAGAGGGGCTCGTTCCGGTTGGATTCTTTTACAATCCCAACATCCATCCGTATCAGGAATTCAATAAACGCCTGGAGACCGTGAAGGAATTTTCTCTTCGGGTGGGCCTGGATGTCCAGTACCGGGTGGGCTACGATCTGGACGAATTTCTTGTCCGGACCGCGGGCACGGGCGGGCTCAGATGCGAGTACTGCTATCGGATGAGACTGGATGAGGCGGCCGCGGCAGCGCGGGACAAAGGCTTCAGCGCTTTCACCACGTCTTTGCTCTACAGCAAATATCAGAAGCACGACCTGATCATGGGCATTGGAAAAGAAACCGCGTCCGAATACGGTGTGGAGTTTTATTACGAGGACTTCCGGCGCGGATGGAGAGAGGGTATCGTGGAATCCCGGGCCATGGGACTTTACCGGCAGCAGTACTGCGGCTGCATATACAGCGAGTTGGAAAGATATGGGAAGCTCAAAAAGTAACAACCGAGGCGCGCATCAAACGCTGCCTGACCGATGGAATTTTCCGTTGATCCAATCGGCGCTCGCCGCGCTATTGATCTGCTTTTTTTCGGGCGTTACCGCGGCCAGGAATATCATCTGGAAAACGGAGCGAGGCCTATGCGAAAATGAGATACAGGGCAGTCCGCGCAAGGCAAGAGTGTACTCCGCCTTCGGAACTGAACTTGTGAAACAAGGCAGGGCGGGCGAGGCGAAAATCATGTTTCAACGGGCGATACGGCTGGACCCGAACGAAGGCGTCGCGCTGAACAACATTGCGACCCTGAGTCTTGATGAAAACAAGTACGATGAGGCCATGGCATATGCGCTCCGGGCGTTGGCGGCGACGGACGATGGAAAGGCGCTGAATACCCTGGGAGAGATCTTTTTCAAGAAGAACGAATTCGACAAGGCCGTGGCGTATTACGGACGGGCGATTGCCAGGGGGGGGCAGCCACTGCGATATTATAACATGGCGCTGGCCCTTGAGCGCCTCGGCAGAAACGACGAAGCCTGCGCGTACTGGAAACGGTATGTAAAAGAAGGGTTCTGGTTTGAGGATATTGACGACGTGAAGTCTCATCTGGCGGAACTGCGCTGCCGGTAAACGCGCGCGGAAAACATTATAGACCTGATAAGGAGAAAGGGAGAAGGGGGAGAAATGGGGAAAAGCTGTTGTATCGTGCGTCTAATTTGCAACTATTCAGCTCGGTTGCTCCACTTTGCCCTAAGGAGCGCCTGAGCTGAACAGTTACCTAATTTCCCTTAGTCGTTTGATGGTAGACAGCCCTTCGTATCATCATTCCCATGCAGCCTAAAATCAATTTATCATTCCTTATCATTGTTATTATCAGCGTATTGTCCTGCCTCTCCGCCGTCGCTCTCGGCGCGGAGAGCATCCGGGTCGCCGTCGCGGACGATGAGAAGGAGGTCGTTCTTTTTTCAAAGGCCGGTTTGATAATCGAGGGCGCTCCGGCCGGCCGCGTTGAAAAGAGATTGACGTTCAGCGCGGCGGCAAACGCCTTTCGCCGGCCGATGCGGGTGACGGCCGCGGACGGGGAAATCCGGGTCAATGGAAAGGGCTACCGGGGCCTGATGGAAGTCAGAAAAAAATCGAATGGCCTGCTCCTTGTCGTCAATGAACTCTATATCGAGGACTACCTGAGGGGGGTGATCGCCGCGGAAGTCCCTCCGGATTGGGCCGTCGAGGCGTTGAAAGCCCAGGCAGTGGCTTCCCGGACATACGCCTTGTACCGGAAAAAAACCTCCGGCAGGAGACCCTACCATATTCTTGCCACCGTTAACGGCCAGGTCTATGCCGGACGGAGCGGAGAGCACAAGAATGCCCTCCGGGCCGTGAGGGATACGGAAGGCCTGGTTGTCGTGTACCGGGGAGAGGTGATTCCGGCCTTTTACCATTCGAGTTGCGGCGGACATACGGAAAACGCCCTGGAGCTCTGGGGCCTCGATGAACCCTATCTCAGGGGAGTGGATTGCGAATGCCAGGCGATATCAAAATACGGGGCCTGGGAAAAACGTCTGGCGGTTTCCCGGGTCGCGGCCCTGCTTGCCCGGCGCGGGTACCGGCTGCGGGACATTTCGGACATGGTGATAGAAAGTATAACTCCGGCCGGCAGGGTAAGGTCGGTTTCGATACGTTCCGGCGGCGCCGCAGCCGTAGTTCCCGCCGAGACCCTGAGGGCGGCGATGGGCTATTCTTTCATTCCCAGCGTGTTCTTCGAACTTTCTGTTGACGGGGGCGAAGCGGTGTTCTCCGGAAGGGGCATGGGGCACGGGGTGGGGCTTTGTCAGTGGGGGGCGGAGGAGATGGCCGAAAAGGGACAGGACTATGCATCCATTCTCCGCTGGTACTACCCGGGAACAAGCCTGGCGCGGATCGACGAGCTCTGAATTTTCTTGACATCATTCGTTATACCCTATATAAATATAGTCTGAATTTTAATTGCCGTTTCACTTAAGTCCGTCATTCCTGCGAAGGCGGGGACGGGTATGAAGACTTTTTTTACGATACCTTCAACAATATTATTATGATTACGTTTTCGTAAAATCAATTTATAATGAACTTGATCGGCAGGTGACTATGGTAAAGAAAATATCTCGCGTTCCGGCGCCCTCCCTGGCCATCACGGGGCCGGCGGTCCTCTTTCTGCTCTGCCTGATGGTTTCCACGGGCCTTAGAAACCGTATTTATTATGACCCCCTGAGCATGTGGGCCGACGGGGTCATAAAATCTCCCGACAAAAAGCGGACGCATGAGAACTACGGCCAGTCTCTATCGACCGCGGGAAATTATAAAGAAGCGCTCCGGCAATTCAACATCGTTCTTTCCATGAAAGAATCGGATGGGAGCGTTCCGATGCGTGATGTGTACCGCGAGCTCGGCGTGGTCTATTACCGCATAGGACAATTTGACGACGCGATCACAGCGTGGCAGAAGGGATTGCGCTATGCGCCCTATGATGTCGGCCTGCTCAACAACCTTTCGGTTACGTATTTCACGAAGCAAAGCCTCGATGAAGCCGAGGCGTATGCAAAAGAAGCGCTCAGGAGCGACCCCTATTTCCCCAATTGCCTCAATACTCTGGGCGAGATCTATGTTAAAAAGGGGAGGGATGCCGAGGCGCTTCCATACTTTTTGAAGGCGATCGAGCGTGAGCCGAATGTGCCGGGCAGATATTGGAACGCGGCCATGAGTCTCGCAAGGTTGGGCAGGTATGACGAGGCCTATCAGTACGCCTCCCGGTTTCTTGCCATGGCCCGGGACGGCCGCGAGCGGTATCAGGCCATGGAGTTGGTGAGTCAACTGCAAGTCAAAATGAGAAAGTAAAAACCATGGGGGAAAGGCTAAAGGCGAAGAAAGCGGGGAATGACGTCAAGGGTTCTCTCGAACTCCATCGCCTTACACTTTTCACACACAAAGGTGCATTTGGTGCTATTAACCAATTTTGTTCTGCGCTAAAACCAACAGTAGTATGAGCGAGAATGCTCAATTTGCTGAGCAATATGACGATAAGTAAGTCTAATACCTTAAATAAATCATATAGTTGTTTGTGTGGCATGTACGTTGCATTATATAAACGCAAATTCGGTTTAGAAGGATTTAATAAACCGTTCGGCATCCCTGATACCAAAGAATTTGTATTTCATCATTGAGAATTTCATCGTAGATTCGGATCATGAGATGTCGAAGACTTTAACGAAGAGTAATGTTGGGAAAGGAGGCAGTAGCTGCCTGACGCAGCATGGAAACCGCTTGATAAGGGGTCGCGGGTCAAAAGCCCGCGGATAGTTGAAGCGGGGGAATGATTTTGAACAGGTTTTAAAATTTCGCAAAGGTTCATCAAAAAATACAAAAACTTTTAAGGAGAAACAAAATGAAGAAGATACTCGTAGTTGTCCTCGTTATTGCGATTGCTCTTATCGGGACCTCCGCAATGGCGACCACCATTGTAAACTCAAAGCATGACTTGTCAAACACCGGCACCACCAACTATTATCGGTCCGTGGGCACCAACGAAATTTGCGTGTTCTGCCATACGCCGCACGCCGCGAACAACACTGCGCCTCTCTGGAACAAGTCAACAACGGGCTCAACCTTTGTCCAGTACACCTCGGCCTCGGTTTCCGCGACCATGGGTCAGCCGGGCCCGATTTCAAAGGCTTGCCTCAGCTGCCATGACGGCACGCTCAGCGTCAGCGCGGTCCTCAATCAGCCGGGCAGCCAGACCATCACAGAAGGTGCAGCAAAGGGTAATGTTCTTGCATCTGGTAAGATCTCCGGCAACCCGAATTTGGGCACGGACCTGACCAACGATCATCCGGTTTCGTTCACCTATAATGGCGCCAACCCGACCCTCAAGCCGATGGCGAGTGCTAAAGGCTTACAGATCATGTTCTATGGCACCGGCAAAGACCAGGTTGAGTGCGCATCCTGCCATGCCGTGCATGATCCCCAGAATGTTCCGTTCCTGAGGTTGAGCAACGCCGGCAGCAACCTGTGCCTGGCCTGCCACAACAAGTAGTCTTTCGTTTCCGCATTTGCTCTGTTGTTTCACCAAGGAGGGGGATTTTCCCCCTCCTTTTTTATGGCGTGTAATGTCAAATTTTAACCACGGAGCACACCGAGAACGTCTTGAATTGGAAGTGTATTTTATGAAAATAGAGAGGCCGGGATGAAATCACAGGGCGCGGAGGAATGCAGGGGGAAAACCTTAGAACATTTAGTCCCGTCTTTCAACATGATACTCAGTGTTCTCAGGGTTGAAGAGTCAAAAGAATGATAAGCGCAGGTAAGATGAGGTTCACAGAGGGGGAGGAAAACCAGGGACGCATTCACTTCCTGAATTCAAGCAGTTCTCTGTGAACTCTGTGGTTAGATTTTGACAATACGGAGGGCTGGGTGAGGGGGCTTCCATCGGAATGTAACGAAAAATAATTCGTTCGTTAAATTGCAGCAAAAGCAGAGCAAATTGCAACTAATTGCATGCGAATGCGCCGTAGCGCAAAAGGTTTAACAACAGCCCGCGCAACAACCAACAGCCGTTTGAGCAATAACGCTCATATTCGTACAGTAAATTTTAGGTTGCTCGCTATACTTGATTGATAAACAATATAAAATAATTACGGCATAGTGCTTGCATTTCTACATATCTTATAAAACATCCTTCCAAATTGAATTTGCAATTCAGTAGCGCAAAAAACTGCAAAAAATAACGATAGTTTTTTGTATCTATTCAGTACAATTCGGTGCGGCGCGTTTGGGAAACGCGCCCTACAACTGCACACATATGTATATCGTACGGACCGTTCCACGAACGGTCCGTACGATTTCAGTGATTTCGTGAGTTATTTTATTGTCGCAAGTGAGGGTTGGATTTTGTAACTATTCGGCACATTTAGTGTCACTTGCAACACCAATTTCCCTATCCTGTCATTCCCGAGGACGTAATCGGGAATATGGTGTTCCGAAAAACCGTAAAACCATATCCCCGATAGAACACTCCGGGGATGACCTTTTGGGTGGCGCTGAGTGCCGATTTGAGGGTAGGTGAATAGTTACTGGATTTTTACATTACGAAAATATATCAAAGGAGGCATTATGAAGCGCACTAACGTTTTCGTTTGTATCCTGGTTTTGATCACGGTTTTCATCGCGTGGCCCGCGTACGCGGGCTGGCAGGCGTCCGGTCTGCAGGGGAAAGAAATAACATCCCTCGCGGAAGACCCGACAGCCACCACGAACTGGTTTGCCGGCACGGCGGACGGGGAGCTTTACACCTCATCCACCGGCAGCGCATGGACTCTTGTCAACACCGGCTTTCCCTCGGGTGCCGCAGTGCTTTGTATAAGCATCGACCCTGCGACGCCCACCACGATGTACGCGGGCCTGGCCGGGCAAGGAGTTTACGTATCGCTCACTTCGGGAGCCACCTGGGCCGCCTCCGGCCTGGAGACGCTTTCGGTGAGGGGCATCGAGATAGACCGGTACAATACAGCAATACTGTATGCGGCCACGGACAATGGAATATTTAAAAGCAATGACTCGGGGGTGAACTGGCAGGCCGTTACTTCATCCGCAATAGATTCCGTGGACATACGGAAAATCACCCTCAATCCACCGGATCTCAACCTGAGTTCCCAGCAGACGAATACCGTGTATTCCGCTGCCACGGGCACAGGCGGATTATACAAAAGCACTGATGGCGGAAGCGCCTGGAGCAAATTGGACACAGCCGGGAGCGGCGTTGCCAGTGTGAAGTTCACGACAGTGGCAGTCGATCCTACACAGCCGGACATTGTTTACGCAGGCACAGCGGATGCTGGGATGTACAGGAGCGCGGATGGCGGAAGCACCTGGACGGCGATCAACAATGGCCTCGTAAATCAGAATATATTATCGATTACCTTTTACCCCTATGGCCCGACGAGTATCCTTGTTGGTACTGCGGAAGGCGGGATTTACCGGACCGATACCTCGGGCGATAACTGGTATGCATGGAATGATGGCAATGCAACGACGAAAGCAAATGCAGTACGCTTCCTCACACCGCAAGCGATGTCCATTCTTGCGGGGACTTCGGATGGGATGGCTTCTTTAGATAATGCACTGCCTGATCTGATAGTGACGTCTGTTACCGGTACGACTATCGGGAACACGGGCCAGGCATACACGGCCACGGTTGTGGTGACGAACCGGGGAGGCGGGAACGCGGACCGTTTTTATACGGGATTATACCTGTCGGGCGATGACGTAATAGCGGGTGATGACGCCAGGATAGGCTATGCGCTGATAGGCGGGCTTGCATCGGGAGAGACGACGACGGTAGAGATAACCGGGGGCGTTCCCTTTAATTACCACGGCACCTATAACATAGGAGCGATAGCCAATGACGCCGAATGCGCCTTTGGGTATAGCTGCGTGAACAGGGTGGTAGAGTCGAACGTAAGCAACAATGCCAGCGCCGGGAACCAGGTTGTGGTGAGCATCCCTGACCTGATCATAACCTCGGTAACAGGCACGGCAACGGTAGGAGCGGGCCAGGCATACACAGCCACGGTTGCGGTGACGAACCAGGGAGGCGGGAACGCGGACCGTTTTTATACGGGATTATACCTGTCGGGCGATGACGTAATAGCGGGTGATGACGCCAGGATAGGTTATGCGCTGATAGGCGGGCTTGCATCGGGAGAGACGACTACAGTGGCAATAACCGGGACCGTCCCCTATAATTACCACGACGGCTACCGCATAGGAGCAATAGCCAATGATGCCGATTGTGCGGATGGCTATAGCTGCGTGGTCAGGGTGATAGAGTCGAACGTAAGCAACAATGCCCGCGCCGGGAACCAGGTTGTGGTGAGCATCCCTGACCTGATCATAACCTCGGTAACAGGCACGGCAACGGTAGGAGCGGGCCAGGCATACACAGCCACGGTTGTGGTGATGAACCAGGGAGGCGGGAACGCGGACCGTTTTTATACGGGATTATACCTGTCGGGCGATGATGAAATAGCGGGTGATGACGCCAGGATAGGTTATGCGCTGATAGGCGGGCTTGCATCGGGAGAGACGACTACAGTGGCAATAACCGGGACCGTCCCCTACAATTACCTCGGTAGCTATTACATAGGGGCAATAGCCAGTGATGCCGAATGCGTGGACGGATATAGTTGCGTGGCCAGGGTTGCAGAGTCTAATGTAAGCAACAACGCCCTCGCGGGAAATCGGATCACGATAGGCCCTGATTTCATCATGAGCGCAGTATCTAACCCTGCAAGCGGTCGTTTGGGCGGATCAATTACGGTGTCAAACACGGTAATGAACATTGGTGCGGATACCACTTCCGGTTCTTATGTCGGCTTCTATCTCTCTTTGGACTCGGAAGCCAAGATAAATACCGGGGATATACGTTTAGACGAACAACGGTACGTAAGCGGCCTTGCGGCGGGAGCGTCGAACACCGAAAGCACGAAGGTGACGATCCGTAGTGACGTACTTACCGGCACGTATTATATTAAGGCCAAAGCGGACGATACCAACCTTGTTGCTGAGGCAAATGAGAACAATAACGTCCTGGTAGGCAACCAGATAAGAATTCGGTAATAATGAATTTGTATCTGACTGAGCCGCCACGGAAGCGGCGGCGGACAGTATAAACATCGCGATAAAAAGATAAATTCTCCATTTATACGAGAGAGACGCCATTGCGTCTCTCTCGTATATTCCACGCTCATGCGCCTTTTCCCGGAGTCCCCTGCCATGCTTACATCTACCCATCTACCCGAGAATATAATTGACTTGAATCCCCGAATTATGGTAATGTACTCGCCATGTCGCAGGATGCGGCACAACATCAGGTCGAAGCTCCGGGCATTTCGGCGCAGGTGAACCCATGCAAACGTCATGTTCCATCCGCCCGAACGCCTTCCCCGCCCTGAAAGAATTTAACGTATTCGAGGTAATTAAACAATGCTGAATGAGAAGAGACATTTTCCCCGGTCATACTTCCTTATCTGCGCCTTCGTAGCGCTTTCGGGCTGCGCCGAGGCGCCGATCAAGGAAAATTTCATGTTCTGGCCGGAGCCCCCCCAGGACCCGAGGGTGATGTATGTTCGGTCGTACAGCGGAGCGAGCGACTTCAGAAAGGGGAGTTTTCTGGAAAAGTTCATATTCGGCGAGCCCCCGGCTACCGGCCTCTCGAAGCCCTATGGAGTATTCGCCCGCGATGGGAAAATTTACGTTACGACGACCTACGGCGCCGTGAATGTGACGGTCATCGACACTGTCGCGAAAAAAGTCAGCACGATCGGCGATACCGGCAGGGTAAAATTGGGTTTTCCGATAGGGGTGGCCATGGCGTCGGACGGACGGCTCTATGTGGCGGACGCGAAAGCGAAAAGTATTTTCGTCTTTGATGCCAAGGGCGATTTTGTAACGCAGTTCGGCAAGAATGACGGGATGGTAAGTCCGGCGGGCCTTGCCATCGATGATGAGCTGGGGAGGCTGTATGTAGCGGACAGCAGAGGACATAAAATAGTCGTATTTTCATTAAAGGGCGAGAAGCTTCTGTCGTTTGGGACGAGAGGCACAGCCCCGGGCGAGTTTAATTTTCCGACCAATGTCTCCGCGGGAAAAAACGGGGTATATGTCGTTGATACGCAGAATTTCAGGGTCCAGGTTTTCGATAAGGACGGAAAGTTTATCAGCAAATTCGGCTCGGTCGGCGACAGCCCGGGGACCTTCTCCAGACCGAAAGGCATCGGCCTCGACAGCGAGGGGCATGTGTACGTCGTGGACACGGCTTTTAGTAACATCCAGATCTTCGACAAGGAAAATCAGGTGCTGCTTGATTTCGGACAAGGCGCCGGTTCCGGCGCGTTTCAGAGTCCCGCGGGCCTCTATGTGGACGAGCATGATCGCATTTACGCAACGGACCAGCTTACCGGCCGGGTGCTGGTTTTTCAGTATTTCAGCGACAAGTGGAAGAAGGAAAACCCCGAGGATGCGAAAAAATATATAAAGTCTCTGACTGCCCCGGTGAGCGTGAACGAACCAAAGACGGAAGCCCCGGCGACGGACAATATAAAAAGACCGTCGGACGTTGAAACACTGCCCGACCCGGAAAAGCCCCGTTAAAGAGGAGTAATTAATTTCATGAAAAGAATTATCTGTTTTTTCCTGAGCATGGCGCTATCGGCTCCGGCCTTCGCCGCCGACACGGTTGTTGCCAGGGTGAACGGCGTGGTGATTTCCTCGCAGGAACTGGAGCAGGAGGTGGATGAGTTGATCCCGCGCTCCACGTATCACGGAAACATGTCTGAAGGCTCGCGCGACGGATACAAGGATAAGGCGCTTGAGAACCTGATCAACAGGGAGCTGTGGCGTCAGTTCGCCCTGTCGCAAGGCATGAAACCCGACCAGAAACAGGTAAAGGCCCGGATGGGACAGATCAGAGACGGGTTTAAAACGAAAAAAGAATACCGGGCCGCGCTTGAACAGTCCGGTCTTACCGAGGACCAGCTTCGCCTTCAGGTGGAGAAGGCCCTGCTGGTCCAGGACGCGCTTGACAAGACAGTCACCGGTCCGGCGAGGATGAGCGATGAGGCCCTCAAGAATTATTATGACAAGAACATCGAAAAGTTCAGAAAACTGGAGGAAGTCAGGCTAAGCCTGATTTCCACAAAGAATGAAAATAAAGCCAGGGAAGCCCTTGCGCTGATCAAGGATGGAGAGGATTTCGGCGTGGTTGCATACCGGATGTCGGAGGATAATTTCCGCGTTATGAACGGGGATATCGGTTATATTCATCGGGGCAGACTGCTCCCGGAGATAGACGCCGTCGCGTTCAGCCTTAAGATCGGAGAGATGAGTGGTCTGATCAGGGCGGAGTCGGAGGGGATGTGGTTCGTCATACGGGTGGAAGATAAAAGAGCCGAACGCCTGATGACGTTTAATGAGAGCAGGGACAGCCTAAAAAAAGAGCTCGAAGAGAAGCGCACCCGTGAGCTTTTTGAACAGTCAATTGCCGGGCTCAAGAGCAAGGCCGCTATTGAAATCATCGGGAACAACAAGGTGGAATAGTTGAGTGTTATTAAGAATTCATAGTTACTTCGGCACAAAAACCGTATCTTATATTCTCTCCTCACGCCCCCCTATATCTCCCTATAACTTATTGACTTATCTGTAAATATTATGCTGTATCATTATACTCACTTTATGAGCGTTTACGCTCATAAAGTGTCATAACGCGGGTTTCAATATCATTTAATCATTTGAAATATATATATAATTTATCGTTTGAAATAGGCAATGTTTTTGCATACTTTGAACTATAGTTAAACTATCTGTTTGCTTTTTTTGAATAAAATTAAACGTGATTATAAAAGTCGCCCAAAAATATTATTATATTTCTCTGTTTATTCTGATTGTTGCCATGATGCATCCGGGGCATGCGGCAGCCTACGGCGTTTATGGTACTGTGGGCTTTACGTACAATTTTAATGAAACCAGATCCGGCGCGGGACGTACAACCGACCACAACACGACCCAGCTCTACAACGTCGGTACAGGCGGTTACTGGTTGGACCCTCGCTTTATGACATTTGACGCCGGCGTGGGTTATTCGGTATACAGCGCCGCCAATGATACAAAAAACCTGAATTACAATATCAGCACTTCGTTCTTCCCCGGGATGAGGATTTCCTGGAATTTTTTCGGGACTCATTCGACGTCTTCCGTCGAAGGCATTGGTTCTACGCCTGGATACGAATTAACGAGCGTTTCTTATGGGGGCTCTCTCAATCTGGCTCTTAGCAGAGGTTTAGGCGGAGGCAGAAACAATAACAATAATAACAATAACAACAATAACAATAATAACAATAATAATAATAACAACAACAATCGTCGCGGCAGCCGCCGCATGATTCTGCCGGATATTATGCTCGAATATACTCATTCGGCATATGACTCGTCAACACTGGCAGTTCCCTTGCACGAGGCGCGGGACGATACCAAGACGCAAATAAAATACCAGTTTCGTCGCTTTGATTTGAATCTTGATGGCTTGCTGGAAAATTACAAGGATACCGCAAATGACAGGTCGTATTCCACGAAGACGGCAAACGTATCGTCCAATATACGGATAATACGAAACGCCGACTTTACGGTAACCGGATATTTGAAAGATGGGAGCGCCCGCAATATGCAGGGGTTTGGCAGCTCACAGAGTACTGATACGGGCCTGAACACGACGATGGCCTTCCGGGAAAAGAATAGGTTCTCGCACTCCTACTCCTATGCGATGAGCGAATCCCGCCAAATTGGCAGCCAGTTTAACACGCGTGATGCGTCGGCGAATATGTCCTATAGAGTTACCGATGAAATAAGCGCCGCAGGGTCAGGGAGATACAGCAAGAGCGAGTATGCAGGAACAGGAACAGCCACGCTGCCGGGGCTGAAGACCGGTAGTGAGATGGAAAGCACATCAGGCGGCATAGCGTACAGAAAATCATATATCCCGGGCGAAAGGGTTCCTATTGTTCTGCATACCAGCTATAGCTTCGACTCCGGGTATTCCAAGACGATGATGTCGGGCACCGGCATAGCGCGGATAGGTTACGAAGGCGCGCAGGGCTGGTATTATTCAAACAACGCAGGTCTGACTATTTCCAGCAGTGGATGGAAAAAGGAAAGTCTTTCTCTTGGGTACTCCTATCACAACAACCGGGACCAGTCTGTTCTCGAAAGAGACTCGGAGGGACAATCCTACAACGCTTCCTTCGTCACCCGGAGGATTCCCAGCACTGTTGTAAACGCCACCGCAGACTACTCGGTAGCCGAGGCCTCGAGCAGTGCCCGGCATTTCGCGTCGATTAATGAGCCGGGTACGTCCCGCCGGACTCGCAGTTTCAACTACACTCTGAGCGCGACTTTTGCCACTCAGGGAGACTTTAGCTTTGTCGCCGGCGCAACACGGGGGGAGGGGAGATCCAATACCTACACTCCCACCCTCTCCAACTATAGGACGTCCAACTCATCCAGCATCAGCGAGCAGTACTACGCAGGAGTCAATTATGCGCATCAATTTACGCGAAATGTGTCCATCAGGGCGGATGTGCGGGACGATTATACCCGTTCCGGGCCGGTGCATTCAATGACATATTCGCACAACTCGGGCATCGATTACCGGATTCGAAAATTATCATTCAGCCTCTCATACCGGTGGTCGGAAAGCGTACCGGACAACAACCAGAAAACGGTCCAGCAGGCCTTCTCAGTGGGTGTAAGTCGTCCGTTCTGACGTTGCAAGCCGTCGTACCGGGAAAAGAGGGGCCGCCCATATCTCAGTTGAAAAACTCATCTTATCCCTCTGTATTGTTCAGCGGAGTGTAACTGACGCAATTTCTGCCGTTTCTCTTTGAGAGATAGAGGGCCTCATCCGCTTTTTTCAGGAGTTCTTCCGGACTGCAATCGTCCTCGCCCGAGAGCGCGGCTACGCCGAGGCTTATGGTCACCAGGGACGGGGAATTATTGCCCTTGATGATGAAGTCATGATGCTCCACCATCGTCCTGATCCGCTCAGCCACCTTCACTGCATTGTGCAGTTCCTGCTCGGGCATAATGATGGAGAATTCCTCACCGCCGTACCGGCAGCAAACATCGATCGTATCACTGCGGCTCTGTTGCTTGAGAATGTCCGACAATTGTCTCAGGACGGCGTCGCCCGCCTGGTGTCCGAAACTATCATTAAATTGCTTGAAGTGGTCGATATCAATCATGAGAAGCGACAGAGGTTTCAGCGTCCTGCTCCGGCGACCGACTTCCTGCTGCAGACGCTCCTCGAACACCCGGTGGTTGTAGAGCCCGGTGAGGCCGTCATGCTGCGATATCCTCTCGATGGCCTCGAAGAGCCGCGCTTTCTCTATGCCGGCGGCTATCTGGTGCGAGAGGATGGCCAGAAAGTCCATGTCGTCCACGTTCAGGCCGTACTTTTCGGGATTGTCCATGCCGATGACACCGATGGTCGTATTGTGGACCTTGAGAGCAACGCCGATATACGATCCGCCGCGTTTTTCCTCGTGGGGGAAGTGAATGAAGTCGTTGAATGTATCGTAGAAGACGGAAAGATCGTGGATGTGGACATGCTCTCCATTTTCCACGATTCTGCCGGGCGTCCCTTCCCCCAGTTGCAGGGATATCTTCTGTTGGATATCCAGTCCGCTGAAAAAGGCCAGATCGAGTTTTTCCCGGCTTCCATTCAGGAGATATACTGAAATACGGTCGAAGGGGATGGATTTTTTTATGATGCCGATCACCTGGCGGACCATCTCGTCCAGGTCGACCAATGAAGCTATGGTGCGGGAAATATGGTAGTGGGTGTATATTTCGTTCAGCTTTTTTTCGAGCAGGTTGCTCACTATCTTCGCCTGGGTCTGCGATTGTTCAAGCTCCTGCTCGAGTTGAGCTATCTTCTCTTTTAAATGTTCTTCTGACATTGCGCTCTGTTTAATGCGTTTTCGGTTGCGCAGGCGTTATGGGGATGGGTCTGGGCTGCGCGACTTTCGTGCCTGTTGGAGCGGATTTCACCGGAGCAGTAGAGACTGCTTCGGGTTTGGCTGCAGTTGACGGATATTCAAAAACGATGATGGTTTTATTGTCTCTGATCCTGAAACCCCTTTCAGACAGCTTTGTCGGATAAGCGACGGCAGTCAGGAGTCCGGGCTCCACGCCCTTCTTTTCGAGGAATTTTATGAGGGCGAGCGACCGGTCCGCGGCGAGTGTGCGTCCGTCTTTCGCGGGCAGTCTTTTTCTGCCCTTACCCTGCGCGGAAACGGACTGCGTCTGGTTCCCTATCTGGATGTCCTTATCCTTGATGTCCTTGATACTCTTCACCAGGGAGGCGATCTTTTCGAGCGTCTGGACGCTGTCTTTGGCAAAGGTGACCGACCCGGGAGTATAGAGGGTCTGCTCAGCGATATTCAGCACGACCCGGTCCCCGGCAAGCGCGACCTCAGCCTTGCCGGCGCTGATTTCGTCGGACAGGCCGGCTTTCAACGTTTCAACAAGAGGATTGACCCACGCGAATTCCCTGGAGTTCTTTTCCTCTTTTTCCTTGTATTTTTTCAGTTCCTTTTTTGCCTTTTCCAGTTCAGGCAGGCCGGCCTTCAACTTCGCATTCTCCGCAACCAGGGGACTGTAGGCCGCAAGATAAAGATATCCCGCCGCGCCGAGGGTCACTACGAGCAATGCCGTCACGATGTATGTTACCAGCTTCATGAATGCCTCCTTGATTGATGCTTCGTAATGTCAAAATATAACTACAGAGGTCACAGAGAATATCATGAATAACAAAGCCTTACATGTTTCTTCTGCTTCATCCTCTGTACAATTCGTCATCCCCGAGTGCTTCTATCGGGGATATGGTTTGTTTTCTCTATTTCAATAAACCAGATTCCCGATTAAATCCTCGGGAATGACAGGCTTTTGGATAAGTCAGAAGATTGTCTATTGCAGCTTATTCACAGCAGCTTCTATTCTGTCCAGGCCTTTTTTGATGTTCTCCATCGAGGTTGCATACGAGAGCCGTATATACGCGTCCGCGCCGAAAGCGTCGCCCGAGACGAGCGCCACCTTTGCATTTTCGAGAAGATATGTTGCGAACTCGGACGAGTTGTTGATGCGTTTTCCATTCAAGCTTTTCCCGAAGAGGCCGGAAACCCGGGGGAAGGCATAGAATGCGCCGACCGGCATCAGGCAGGAAACGCCTTTTATTTTGTTCAGCCGATCAACCATGTATTTTCTTCTCTTGTCGAACTCGACGTTCATGGTCCGAATAAAATCCTGCGGACCGCGAAGAGCTTCGACCGCCGCTTTCTGCGATATGGAGCAGGGGTTTGACGTGCTCTGGCTCTGGATATTGGACATGGCGGTGATAACGTCTTTCGGCCCGGCTGCATAGCCGATGCGCCAGCCTGTCATGGCGTGGGACTTTGAAACTCCGTTCACGACAATGGTCAGGTCCTTGATCTCCTGTCCGAGGGAGGCGATGCTGAAGTGTTTGAATCCGTCGTAAAGGAGTTTTTCGTATATTTCGTCGGAGATGATATAGATTTTATTCTTTACTGCGATGGCCGCGATCTCCTCCAGTGTTTTCTTGTCGTAGGCCAGCCCGGTCGGGTTTGACGGGCTGTTTAATATGAGGGCTTTGGTCTTTTTGGTCACGGCTTTTTCAAGTTTCTTTGCCGAGAGCCGGAACCCTTCCTCTTCCGTGGTCTCCACAATGACCGGGGCGGCGTCGTTCAGGAGCGCCTGGTCGGGATAGGACACCCAGTAGGGAGCGGGAATGATGACTTCATCGCCCGGGTCGAAGAGCGCCTCGGCGATATTGTAGAGGCTGTGTTTCGCGCCGCAGGAGATGAGGACCTGGGCTTTTTCGTACGAGAGGCCGTTGTCCTTTTTGAACTTCTCAATAACCGCATCCTTGAGTTCGTCAGTGCCGCCTGCCGGGGTATATTTTGTAAAACCTTCCCGGATGGCCCTGATGCCCGCCTGTTTCACGTTTTCCGGCGTATCGAAGTCCGGCTCTCCAACGCCGAAATCCACGACGTCTATTCCCTGCGCTTTCATGGCCTTGGCTTTCGCCGCTGTTGCAAGGGTGGGGGATGGTTTGATAGCGTTCGCTCTTCTGGCAATGCCCATGCTTTAACAACCCTTTCTCTCTTAATTCCGATGATCGTGATCTATTATAAGTGCTTGAATTTTTAGCATACAAACCGGGCAAAGTCAAATAATTTCTTGGGATCGTTCAGGGACAAAAAAATCCCCCGGCGGAAGGCCGGGGGATTTTTGGGAACACTGATGGAAGCATCTCAACCAAAAATTAGAAGTAGAAATTGACGCTCACTGCGGCTCTTGAGGTGCCGATAGCGGAGGCCTTGACGCTCGTCGAAGTTGTAGCGCCTGTTATCGGATCGACACTGGGTGTTTTATCCTCCTGGGAACCGTAGCCGAAACCGACGCTGCCCTCAACGCTGAATTGCTTGGCGAAAAAGTATTCCGCGCCGGCGACGCCCATGAGGGTGAGGCTGGTCGTATTTCCATCATTGGTAGAGCTATAGTCGAGTTGTCCGCCGACAAAAGGTGCAAAGTCGTCTGTTCTCAGATATTTTCTCGCGCCCACGCGAATTCCGATATCAGTGCCTTCCGCATCACCGCCCATCGCCCGTATGCCAAGACCGGCTATTATTGCAAGGTCGTTGGCTGTAAAGTATTTTCCCGCTATGACATAGTCATCAGTTACTCCGATGGACATCCCGAGCGTACCCGTTTTGAGGCTGTTTGCAGCAGATGCAGTTCCGATAGCCATACCCATAACCATTACAAGTGCCAGTGCGATAACGATAAATCTTTTCATTTGTTATTCTCCTTGAAGTTAGAATTTACCATCTAAAAAAACAGTTTTAATGATATGCGCCTGAAGCCTGATGATGTCGGGCTGTAGAGAAGCCCTGGTACGGTCTCACAAGATATTGATTAACACTCAGAATTCGTGAACATTCACCCCCTTTCAACAGGATTGGAAAAAATGAAGTATATATATCATGTGTCGCTGCTCTTTTATATAATGATTGCATGGTATTTGTCAAGATTATTTTGTCGAGGCGCATGGGCCGCTTTCTCATTACGTGGGGCGGGTGTGAGGCAAATTTGGCGGTGAAACAGGTTGGAAAGGTTCATGTCCCCCGCTGGCGGGGGCAGGGGGTGGACCGCAAGGGTTGGAAAACCAAATACAAACGATGCTGAATGGACCTGCGCCACACCCGATCCAATCCGCAAATTAGCTTAAGATTAGCTAAACTGTATTGCTGTTGCGAGGCAATAAGAGGGTTTGTTTATAGCTTCGAAAAATGTCCACCCCCTGCGCCCCCGCCAGCGGGGGACAGGTTGCCGACAAATTTGTCAAACAACGCGGCGCGTCTTTTGACAGACGCGAAATTATTGCGTATAATACAAACCGCATGATCCTAATTTTACTGGAGGTACACGATGAAACTGAAACCATTGAATGACTGGGCCGTTATACTGCCGTCCAGCCCGGAGGAAGTGACCGCCGGCGGGCTTTACATTCCCGACTCGGCGAAGGAAAAGCCCGCGGAAGGCGTGGTTGAGGCGATCGGGCCGGGCGCGCTTGAGGAAAAGAAGCACGGAAAAAAGAAAAAAGAAGAGAAGGAACGAGTGTTCATTCCGACGACCGTTAAACCGGGCGATCATGTGTTGTACGAACGGTATGCCGGTCAGACGTATACGATCGGCAGCGAGGAGCGGATACTGGTGCGGGAGCGGGACATCCTCGGCATTCTCTCCAGGGGGCCGAAGCCGGCGCAGATCCCTGCTGTCACCTCATCCCCGGCGGCCGCGCCGGTTGCCCGGGCGAAACAGGCGGTCGTAAAGACGGCAACGAAAAAGACGCTCCCGAAGAAATCCGGGAAGAAATAACAACACTGAAGAGGCGCGCCATGGCAGATGAGAGCATAAATCGGCAGCGGCAAATCCAGTCCATCCTGGACGGGGAAATAGAGGACGGCGAGGACCTGGCCGCTGAGGCCCGGAAAATTGTTGAATATCTGCTGCTCGAAAAGAAGGGATACGAACCGGAGGACGTGCAGAAGAACGTAATATTCGAGCTCAAACTCGGCAGGGAGACGGTGAATTCGAGCGTGGATTTCATCGTTTCCGCGAACGGGAAGCAAGCCATGATCATTAAATGCTCTTCCGGTTCTCTTTCGTCCCGGGAACGTCAGGCTGTTGCCGCCGCGCGGGTCATAAGTTCCACGCCGGTGCCGTTTGCGGTGGTGGCGGACCCGGCTACCGCCGAGGTGCTGGAAGTAAAAACAGGCGCGGTCATCGGGGAAGGTTTCGGCGCCATTCCCGTAAAAACAGAGCTGCTCCGGCTCCTTGCTGAAACCGGGCCCATTTCTTTGACACCGGAGCGGATTGACAGGGAAAAGCGGATTCTCCTTGCCTTCGACGCGATCAAATGCTGCGTGCCCAGGGGCGCGGACGGCGGCGTACGGATTGCGGAAACGGAGGAGAGCCAGTGTGGGGAATCAGGTAAAAAAAGCGAGAACAAACCTTAGATGGTGAACGGAGCAGGTGTTACACTCATTTAAAAAGACCATTATCCTTTTTATCGCGGAGGGCGCATATTCCGGGAAGTCTCCTGTAGCGCCCGGCACCTTTGGCACTGCTGTCGGGGTCCTGCTCTACCTTGCGATGAAAAATCTTTCGCCCCTGGTGTATCTTTCCCTGTGCCTTTTGATAATCCTGATCGGCACCTGGGCCGCCGGACATGCCGAAGAACTGCTCAAGAAGAAAGACGCTTCCCCGATCGTGATCGACGAAATCGCCGGATATCTCATATCCATGTTTCTGGTCCCGACGGGTTGGGGGTTCGTGGCGGCCGGCTTTTTTATTTTTCGGATATTCGACATCATCAAACCCTGGCCCCTGATGCGGCTTCAGGACCTCCACGGCGGCCCCGGCATCATGCTGGACGATATCGGCGCGGGGATATATACCAATCTCGCGCTTCAGGTTGCGGTTTTATTTCTTTCACGATGAACCAGATTACCGAAGATACATTCGAACAAACCCTCAAGTCATTCATCAGCTCCGAAGAGATAGATCTCCGGGATGTTTCCTTCATCGATCCTTACGGCATGCTGGCGCTTCTCGAAATCGGCGAGCTCTGCATGCTTGAAGATGTAAAGAAGACGGTCATTCTTCCGCGGACCGATGAAGTGCGCACATACCTCGAACGGATGGACTTCTTCACCTACGCGAGCAAATACTTTTCTCTCGAGGGCTTCATGGCTCCCTCAAAAAAATATCCGAGAAGCCCCGACTCCGATGTGCTGCTCGAAATTACCCCGATCGAGAAGTCGAACGACATTCATTTCATCGTCGGAAAGGTGAGGGAGCGCGCGCAGGCCATTCTTGAAACGCACCTGCATTACGATGAACGGGCCGTCAACGGTTTCATTGTGGCGCTCTCCGAAGTCTGCCAGAACATCATCGAGCACAGCGAAAACAGGGGGTTCGTGGGTATCCAGAAATACCGTTTCCCGAGCCTGGGCAGGAATATCGTCAAGATCGCGGTCATGGACGTGGGGATCGGCTTCCGGAAGTCCCTATCTGGACGTTTCAAACTTCGGAGCGACTTCGAAGCCATCGACAAGGCCCTGCTTCACGGCGCGTCGCGGTATGAGGACGAAGGCAGGGGCCACGGCCTGGCCGCGGTACGGCGCTTCGTCGAGCAATGGCAGGGCAAGATCTCCATCCGTACAGGAACGGCAAAGCTCTCCATTCTTCCTCAATGGGCCAGGGGCGCTGCAAAGGAAATGAACCTCATCGCCTTTCCCGGCAGTCAGATCAACATCATGCTGCCGGAAGTGTAATTCTCTCTTCACCTATCCCTTGATTTTGTTGTAGCCTCTCCCTTGACGGGAGAGGTTGGTGAGGGGGAATCCCGGCGCCTGATCCTTCGTAAGTTTGTCATTCCTCGCGAAGGCGGGAATCCACCCTGGTTTTTCCTGAAATTTCCCCTTGACAAAACCCCCGAATTATGGTTCAATAGAATCAATTGAATAAGGCGTTATGCCTTTTTATCGTCAGGAGGCTGTATGAAGCCAAATATAACTTCTGAAATAGAGCGCAAAATTCGTCTGGTTCGCGGGCATAAAGTTATGCTCGACAGCGACCTGGCGGAGCTGTATGGGGTGCAGACGAAAGTCCTTGTGCAAGCTGTTAAGCGAAATGCGAAACGTTTCCCGCTGGATTTTATGTTTCAATTGAAAAATCAAGATGCTGTGGGTTTGAGGTCACAATTTGTGACCTCAAAAAGCGGCAGAGGCGGGCGGAGATATCAGCCTTATGCTTTTACGGAGCAGGGTGTTGCCATGCTCTCCAGTGTTCTGAACAGCGAGAGGGCAATTGAAGTGAATATTCAAATCATGCGGACGTTTGTCAATCTGAGAGAGATGATTGCATCGCACAAAGACCTGGCGTGGAAGCTCGATGAGCTTGAGAAGAAATACGACGGCCGGTTCCAGAGCGTGTTTGAGGTCATAAGACAGCTGATGGCTATGGAGGAAAAACCCAAACGGAAGATCGGGTTCGAGGTGAGGGAAAGCCAGGCGGCTTATAAAACGCGACATATGGGAAACGGCAAGCGGGTTTTCGGAATACATACCGTTGGTCAAGTATTGCGGAGCGAAGATCAAGGAGTATGAAGAACTGATGGTAAGGCAGCACCGAAGGATTTCATGCTTCAACTGACTGTGGAAGAATCCGCAGCTTTAAGGTGCCAAACTGGTATCTTAGAACAGAGTAAAAGTTTAAGGTCACAATTTGTGACCTTAAAGCAAGGGCGCGGAAGGCATCGGAAATATTTTCCCTATGTTTTCACGGAGCAAGGTGTCGGAATGCTTTCCATAGTGTGGTATTGTAATATGGTATTCCTTGTGGTATTCTAAATAAAGTAAAAAGGTATTACAAGGAGGTTGCTTATATTATGGTTACTAAACTCGGAATAAGCTTTCCCGCAGAGCTCGTTGAAGAGATAGACAGCCTGTCCAAAGGTCTGAAAAAGAGCAGAAGCGAGGTAATCAGGGTCGCAATAACCAGGATGATCAACGATTACAAAAAGCAGCAGGCAGTTGAAAAGGCTGAAAAGATTTATAAGGAGATTGCGGAGGATGACAGGCGTCTGGCGGAAGATTTTTTAAGTATATGCGCGGAGCCGCTTGCGGAATATATAACCGGCGGAAAGGTAAAAAAGAAATGAAGGAACCCCGAAGAGGTGAAATTTATTTTCTCGACTTCAGTCCTTCAAAAGGCAGAGAAATGAAGGGACCTCATCCCGCCCTTGTTATTCAGAACGATGTCGGCAACAAGGTGAGCGGTCTGACCATCGTAGCGGCAGTCACCAGCAACCTGAAAGTCGCCGATCTTCCGGTCGGCATATTGATAGCGCCTGAAGACAGCGGTCTTCCGCATAAATCCGTCGTTCATCTCGGACAGTTATATACCATAGACAAAGAAAGACTCAAAAACCTTGTCGGAACACTGCCAAAAGGAAAAATGTCGGAAGTTGACAAGGCTATAGCGGTAAGCCTCGGGTTGAGGGAGTTTTGGGAATAGAATAACGGGAATGACGTTCTTTTGTGATTTGGCAATTAAAATACAGACTAATTATGGGTAAAAAAGCAACCTTCATCTGAGACAAGTGAAATGACAAAAAGTCTGAGCAGTATGATAAAACTTTGCAACGAGAGGCTTCATGCAACCGATCATTTCCTCATGCATAATAGAGCGTAAGATCTATCTGATTCGCGGCCAAAAGGTAATGCTGGATAGGGATCTTGCGGAACTCTACACCGTAGAGACATTCAACCTGAACAAGGCGGTCAAACGAAATATCGATCGGTTCCCGCCGGATTTCATGTTTCAGATTACCAAAGATGAGGCGGAATGTTTGATATTCCAACTTGGAATATCAAAGAGTAGCGGTCGCGGAGGCAGCAGATATTTGCCTTACGCTTTTACTGAACAGGGGATTGCCATGCTTTCGACTGTTCTTAAGAGCAAACGCGCAGTTCAGGTAAACATCACCATCATGCGGGCCTTCGTCAAGCTTCGGGAGATGATCGCGACGCACAAAGACCTTGCGAAAAAACTGGAGGAACTTGAAAAGAAGTATGACGCCCAGTTCAGGGTGGTGTTTGATGCCATACGAGAGTTGATGATCCCGACCGAAGAGGACAAAAGAAAGATCGGGTTTATTGCAAAGGAAAGTCGGGCAGCTTACATAACCGCCCACTAACCAGAGAGCTGCGGCGCGGTTGGATCTTGTATGATCAGCAGGTCTATGATATGGCACCAGAGGGATTTCATTGATAACGCGGCTGAAACTGAAACCTGGGCAAAAGGGGACGAAGAAACTGTTTGCGGAACATGGCGAAGCGCTTGTTTGTGCACGCTATCGGTATGATGAGGAAAGCCGTACAAGGATTAAAGCCGTTGAACTCATTGTTGATAGAACATCTTGGCAACCGCAGGCAAGGAAGTTTGGCGACAACGATCTTGTTCCCGTGCGGATCGGATTCGCTGAAAAAGACGTGATTGCAACCGCGAAGGCGGCGAAAGGCAGATGGAACCCGGAAAAGAAGTTGTGGTTTATCCTGTACGGTAAAATCAGGGGAACAGCCCTTGAAAAGCATATAGTCTTAGATGCTTTTCCCAGAGAGTGAAAACGTCAAAAGCATATAATACTATATACCCTGAAAGCATATGATATTAGATGCTTGCATATAATATTATAAATCGGCATCTAGTATTGGATGCTTTTTCCTTATAGTCAATAACTGGTTATCGCCCCATTGGAGAAATATGAAAAAGATCTACATACGCAATAGCCAAGCCATGGCATTATTACTTTTTGCGGCGCTATCATTATCAGTAACTGTTGATGCGATAGCGCGGAGAGATATGCCAGATGATAATCTTTCATACCCCGTATTATTTGTTAGCAAACCAGACCCGCATAGCGGCAAATCTACCACCGGAAGTGGTTTTTATTTTAGATTTGGCGATTCCGATTATTTTGTGACAGCACAACACGTATTGTTTAAGACTTCAACACAATTGGCCAAAGAGCTTACAAACTTTCCAATACCTCGTTATTTATCACATAGGTTATCATATGACGCTGAATCTCAAATGCTCACTTTTATCGGCGTTATGACAACGAAAGAAAAAGAGGACCTGCTTAAAACAGCACCTCATCCGACCGAGTTAAATAAGGCAATTGAGCAACTCTGGAGAGATTCTCAGAAACTTCAATTAATTAATGCAGAGGCAACATTATTCTCATATTCAATTCTGATGAACAATTCTGTGAGCGAAATAGAGCTGAAGCTTGCTGAGCTATATAGCGACGGAAACATAAAATACCATCCTTCGAGCGATGTCGCTGTGATTAGACTTGGGACTATGCAACGAATCAAAGACCGACCAAAAACAGCTCAAGTTTCTTTTAATAAGGGCATCAATGTAAAGCAATGGGCAGAACGGGGATATTTATCTTCAGATAATACCAAATTATTTAACGAAGTTTTAGTGAGTAATGCTGTTTATGTATTTGGTTATCCAACATCAATAACAAATCAAAATGCATTCTTGGATATTAAATTGCCACTAGTAAGAAAAGGTATTGTTGCGGGTAAAAACGAAGAATTAAAACTGATCATATTGGATTGCCCGCTGAATAATGGAAACAGCGGGGGGTTAGTCACAGAAGTAGAAAATGTTCCTTCATACGTTAATTTCAAAGCAATTGGGTTAATTACGAACATTGTGCCCGTGTCTTATGACAACAGAAGCATAAATAATTCAGGATATTCTGTTGTTGTTCCAATGGATAGAGTAATGGAGGTAGTTAATTTGTTTAAATGAAGGGGAGTGGTGCAAGGGGTATTGGGACATTGGATGACACTGGGGTCTCATCTTTGCTGTTGCCAATTGATTTTCAGAAGACGACCAGATGATAATTCCAACAAGCACTTACCTTTAGGCGCCGGTTATACCGGAAAGATAAGACGATGAATCGCTCTATGGTTTTAAAATCTCTCTTTATTTTCATTTTCGTTCTTTCGGCTACCGCTTTAGCTTCTGAAGCGGTATTGGCCGACAAGGTCTTGATAGAGAAGAAAACCAGACGATTAACTCTTTTTTCAAAAGGAGCTGCAATAAAAATTTACGAGGTAGCGTTGGGTAGAAATTCAGAGGGGGCAAAAGAAAGAGAAGGAGATAACAAAACACCTGAAGGAACCTATACTATCGATTCCCGAAACAAGCAAAGTGGGTACCACCTCGCACTCCATGTCAGCTATCCTAACGAGAATGATGTGAAACGAGCGAAGGCGCTTGGAGTTTCGCCGGGCGGCAATATTATGATTCATGGTATAAGGAATGGATTCGGGTGGCTTGGCAGTTATCATACATGGCTCGACTGGACGAAGGGCTGTATTGCTGTTACGGACAAGGAAATCGCGGAGATTGACAAACTTGTTCCTAACGGCACAGTTGTAGAGATACGGCCGTAACAGATATAACCTGGCGGTCCACATCGACTCGCCTTGCGGCGAGTGACCGCCGTTGAACACGAGATGAATAAACAAGAAGCTAAAGAAATAGCATCGAAACAGCTCGAAGCCTATCGGACCCGTCCTTACAAAGAGCTGTCGAAGATGATTAAGGCAGAGCCGATTAACTTCCAAGTGCGTAGGCTGTCTGGCGTTTTATATAATATCGAGATTCAAGCTTTTTGGGATGATAAGCCAAACGGGAATATTCGTGTCATGTGTTCAATAGACGACGGTGGCTGGCGGTCATATTCTCCTATGAGCACTGACTTTATAAAAAGTCCCGCTGACGAATTCGTTGGGGAGTAAATCGAGAACGAGGCGATGGGAAAATATCAGCAACTGATAAAGGGTCTGTTTAAAGACGGCAAATGTCAAGAATCCAACCATGACGCGTTGATAAAAGCCAGCCATCAGGCATTCAAACCGCTTACGGCGCACCTGCTAAATAGTCCCGATGATCTCATTAGGGAAGCCTGTGCAGAAATATTAGGTGAAAGAAAGTCTCCTCAGGCTATTCCCTTCTTAATAAAAGCCCTCTATGATACAAACCTCTATGTTCGTCAAGATGCTCTTTGGGCTATAGAAAAGCTTAGCGGATATCAACCCGGTGCATTGCAAGTTTGGCTGGACATAACAAACATGGACAAACCCAGGAAGATACAGGACAGGATTTCAAAGTGGTGGGCAATCAACAAACATTACATCAAACGGATATAACCTGGCGCTCGACAGCGACGCGCCAAGGTCGGCGCGTCAGCGCCGTGTTCCAGACATAGTGGGGGCGAATAATGAACGAACAAAATTACGCGGGTTTTGCCCAACCTGCTCGACTTTAATAGTGATGTAACACTTATAAAACGAAAGGACAATCAATCATGGCTATCACCGTAAAAATAGAAAACAATAAACTGATCATCACCGCTGACCTGGAAACACCGACACCGAGCGCATCGGGTAAAACCCTGGTCGTCGCCAGCACGAGGGGGAATAAAGTTACCGACGTAATGATCGACGGGAAGCCGGTGACGATCGGACTCAATGCTTATATCAAGAAGTAGGCCTCAAACTATTTGGAGTTGTCAGGAATGGATTCCGTTGACGAAGCCGGTCAGGTCCCTCCGCTGGTTCAATCTTGCAGATTGAACCAAAACATTAATCGGAAAAGATATGTCAACGTGGCGGAGGAATGGGTTTTATTTTTCGGCAAATACAGAGGGCTTGGGACTGATGCTGGACAGGCTGTTATGACGAATCGAGTTGCGTTGATAATATGGTTCAATCTGAAAGATTGAACCAGCGAAGCATGAAAACTACCTCCCCAACCCCTCCTTGGAAAGGAGGGGCTAAAGATTATTCCTCCCCTTGCCAAGGGGAGGTTAGAGCCTGCCCTCGAATGATTCCATCGAGGGTGGGTGTATTTTCGGATGAAAACGGACCTATGGCCAAATACGACCTCTATAAATTATTAAAGGAAGAACTCGGCAACGGGTCAATGGACCTGGTCACCCGGCCGTCGGGTGAAAAGATCCGGCGGCGGATCGAACGCGACATTGAAAAAGAACCGGACGGCGCGGTGGTGGCCCTGGATTTTTCGAAGATAGGGGTGATCGACTATTCCTGCGCGGACGAGATCGTTACGAAGCTCGTATCGCGCCTGCTTTCCGGAGAATACGGCGATAAATATATCATGCTGATCGGATTAAACGATAACCAGAAGGAGAACATAGAGGTTGCGTTGGAACGAAAAGAGTTCGCCGTTATGGCCGGGCTGCGGGACGGCAGCCGAATTGTTTTGGGAAATCTCAATAGTTATCTCAGGGACACGCTTGATTTCATCGTCAGGAAAAAGAAAGCAACAGCCAGGGAACTTGCGGACGCGAAGAAGATTGAGGCGAATACGAGCGGCACGCGGCTTCTGAATCTTCATAAAAAACGGCTGGTGAAGCGCGTCGAGGAAATCCGCAGCGACGGAAAGGTCTGGGCCTATGAGCTTTTATGACGGCCATTTTTCATTGACGGCCCGCGCCTTGCGATGATAGAATGAAACACTCAACACAAGGTCACACGTAACTGAACGACTATTCCGTCAAGGAATTACCCTGATTATCGGGAATGGAAAATTATCATGCGCGCTGAAATCATAGCAACCGGAACGGAACTACTCGTCGGAGGAACGCTCGACACCAATTCGCTGTTCCTTTCCGAAGAGCTTCTGCCCATCGGCATCGAGACCATGTTCAAGACCGTGGTGGGCGACGTTGAGAAGAATATCGAAGAGGCGCTCCACCGGGCCATGGGCCGGGCGAACGTGATCATCGTCACGGGCGGGATCGGCCCGACCGAGGACGACATTACTCGCAAGGTGATCGCCAAGATCGTGAAGAGGCGCCTGGTGCTGAACGAAGACGCGTTGAACGCCATCCAGGCGAAGCTCGCCGGCAGGGAGTACGCTGCTACGAACGACCGGCAGGCGCTTCTTCCCGCGGGCGCGCGGCTTCTTCCCAACCCGGTGGGCATCGCCCCTGGTTTTTTCCTCGATGAGGACGGCCTTTTCATCGCAGTGCTTCCCGGCGTGCCGCGGGAGATGGAAGCCATGTTTACGGAGGGACTCCGGCCGGCCCTCGAAGAGCGTTTCGGCGGCAAGCTTTTCATCAGGCGCAGGACCTTGCGCACCTGCGGCATTTCCGAGTCCGCGGTAGACCAGGCCATCCGGGATATCCTGAAACGGGAAGCGCCGGTCACCGGCCTGGCGGCCAGGGAGACGGGCGTGGATATTCGTATTGTGGCAACCGAGAGCGGTATGGAACGGGTACTGTCGCTCCTGGACAGGACCGAGTCCGCGATACGCAAAAAACTCGGTGATTTCATCTACGGCATGGACAGCCAGGAACTGGAGGAAGTGGTGGGAGCGCTTCTTTCGCAACGAAGGCTCAGGCTTGCCGTTGCCGAGTCCTGCACCGGAGGGCTTATCAGCGCCCGGATCACGAGCATCGCCGGGAGTTCCGGGTATTTCGAGCAGGGAGCGGTGGTTTACGCCAATCAGGCCAAGACAGGCGCGCTCGGCGTGCCCGCTGAGACAATCGAGCGCTACGGCGCGGTCAGCCGCGAGACCGCCGCGGCAATGGCCCAGGGCATCCGGCAGACGGCAAAGACCGACCTCGGACTTGCCGTAACCGGGATCGCCGGACCCGGGGGCGGAAGCGAAAACAAGCCCGTCGGACTCGTATACACGGCGCTTGCAACGGCACAGGGCGTCAAGACCGATGAACACCGGTTTCTCGGAAGCAGAACGCAGGTGAGGCTTAAAGCCTCGCAAATGGCGCTGGATATGGTGAGGAGACATCTTATTGCGTAGGAGCAGGGAGGCAGGAGCCGGAATCCGGAAAACAGAATAACCTGCCCTCCGACTTATTCCTCCTGAATTCTCATGCGAACTTTCATTTCCATAGAGATCCCCGAGGAGGCCAAAAAGGAAATGGTGGAGATGCAGCGCAGTCTTCAGAGCGCCGGCGTCGCTGCGAGATGGGCAAGGCCGGAGGGGATACACCTTACGTTGAAGTTTCTCGGTGAAATTCAGGAGTCTCAGGTCCCCGTGATCATGGATTCCCTTGTCCGGGCAGGGGGAAGCAGCAGCGGGTTCCGGATTGAAATAGCCGGAGCGGGCGCATTCCCGGACCCGAAAAACGCGCGCGTGGTCTGGCTCGGGATCTCGGGGGACGCCGACGGGCTCATGAAGCTTCAGGCTGTTGTGGAAGCGGCCATGGTCGGGGCGGGTTTTGAGCGGGAAGACCGGGCGTTTACGCCGCATCTTACTCTCGGACGGATCAGGCAGATCCGGTCGCGCGCCGCATGGTTGAAAGCGCTTGATGAACTCGGGCATATCAGGCTGCCCGGGTTTGACGTGAAGTCAGTCTGCCTCATGAAAAGCGAACTCAAGCCGTCCGGCGCGGTATATACGGAGCTGGGACGAATGAAATTAAATAACTTCGGAATTGATTTTTCATCACCACAAAAGGAGAAATGAGCATGGCGGACAAGGACAGGTTAAAGGCATTGGAGCTGGCGGTTGGTCAGATCGAGAAGCAGTTCGGCAAGGGTTCCATCATGCGCCTTGGCAGAGAGGAGGTCCCCGCGGGGGTGCCGGCGATTTCCACCGGCTCCCTGGGCCTCGACATCGCGCTGGGTGTCGGCGGGGTGCCGCGCGGGAGGATCATCGAGATCTATGGACCCGAATCCTCTGGGAAGACCACGCTCGCGCTGCACATCATTGCCGAGGCGCAGAAAGCCGGCGGTCAGGCCGCCTTTATCGACGCAGAGCACGCGCTTGACGTTACGTATGCGCGGAAGCTAGGGGTGCGGACGGACGACCTTCTCATTTCCCAGCCCGACACCGGCGAACAGGCCCTTGAAATCACCGAGACCCTGGTGCGGAGCGGCGCCATCGATGTCATCGTTGTCGACTCCGTGGCGGCCCTGACGCCGCGCGCGGAAATAGAAGGGGAGATGGGCGATGCGCATATGGGGCTCCAGGCCCGGCTCATGAGCCAGGCGCTCAGAAAGCTCACCGGCGCAATCAGCAAGTCCGCGACCACGCTGATCTTCATCAACCAGATCCGCATGAAGATCGGGGTGATGTTCGGGAATCCCGAGACCACCACCGGCGGCAACGCCCTGAAATTCTACGCTTCGGTGCGGCTCGATATCCGCAAGATCTCGGCTATCAAGGAAGGCGAGGAAGTGACCGGCGGCAGGGTGCGGGTCAAGGTCGTGAAGAATAAGATCGCGCCCCCGTTCCGGTCCGCTGAATTTGATATAATGTTCAACGAGGGGGTTTCCAAACTCGGCGAGATCATCGACATTGGCGTGGAAAAGAACCTTGTTGAGAAGAGCGGGGCCTGGTTCTCGTACAGCGGCACAAGGATCGGCCAGGGCCGCGAGAACGTGAAACAGTTTCTCCATGACCACCCGGAGATGGCCTCGGAAATAGAGCTTAAGGTGAGGCAGGCCGCGGGGCTTCCCGCTTCCGGAGCGCCCGCGCCGGAGAGCGCGGCGTCGCCAAAAGAGAAGGAGACTATTTCCCCCGCGGAGAAGCCGGGGAAATCCTCAAAGGGGCATAAAACGGAAAAACAATCGGAGGCATAAATGGTACTGAATGATCTGCTCAAAATAACGTTTGAACGACGCGCGTCCGATCTTCACCTCAAGGTGGGTGTGCCGCCGATCATAAGGGTTGACGGGAGGCTGATGCCGCTGGAGACCGAGAAGCGGCTTACGCAGGAAGATGCCATCGCCATTGCCTTCGGCATCATGAACGCGGGCCAGAAGACGAAATTCAAGGAGCGGAACGAGCTTGATATGGCCTATGCCGTGCCCGGTCTTGGCCGGTTCCGCGTGAATGTGTTCCAGCAGCGCGGGAGCGTGGGCATGGTTTTCCGGCTTGTTCCGGCCAGGATATTGAACTTCGAAGACCTAATGCTGCCCCCGGTACTCACCAAGGTGGCGATGGAACAGCGCGGCCTGATCCTGGTTACCGGCACAACGGGAAGCGGAAAGTCCACGACCCTGGCTTCGATGATCGATTACATCAATACCGCGCGGACGGCGAACATCATCACGATCGAGGACCCCATAGAATTTCTTCACCGGGACAAGAAGAGCATTGTGAACCAGCGTGAAATCGGATCGGACACCTTCAGCTTCACCGATGCTCTCCGGAGCGCCCTGAGGCAGGACCCAGACGTGATTCTCGTGGGCGAGATGCGGGATTTCGAGACAATCTCCATAGCCCTTACCGCGGCGGAGACCGGCCATCTCGTTCTTTCCACCCTCCATACCGTGGACGCGGCGGAAACCATAAACCGTGTCATCAGCGTGTTTCCGCCGTACCAGCAGAAGCAGGTGCGGATGCAGTTCTCCTCCGTGATCAAGGGGATCGTTTCGCAGCGGCTTGTCGCCAAGGCCGACGGCAGCGGCCGCGTGCCCGCCGCGGAGGTGATGCTCGGGACGTTGTCGGTCCGCGAGGCCATTATTGATGAGGACAAGACCCGTCAGATACCGACCATTATCGCCAACGGCATGCTGCACTATGGCATGCAGACCTTCGACCAGTCGCTTATCGGGCTCTATAAGAAGGGCGTCATCACGTATGAAGAGGCAATTCTGAGCGCGAGCAATGCCGATGACTTTGCCCTCAGGGTCAAGGGGATACAGTCCACCAGCGACATGTCTCTGGAAGCGGACGAAGCGAAAAAAACGGGGACGAAGAGCGGTTTTGGACAGATATCAAAATCCGGAGACCAGAAACCACCGGCCACCGCAAGTGATTTTAAGATCGACCGGTTCGGGGACAAGTAATGCGGGAATCGGTGAATGGGTGATTCGGGGAACGACCAGCGGGAGAAAGAGCTGACGCGGGCTAAGAATGCCGCTTACCGGCTGCTTACCTATCGTCCGCGAAGCCGGACCGAGCTTGAGGACAAGCTTGGGAAAAAAGAATATTCCGAAGACGTCATCAGGTCTGTGCTTGATCATTGCATCCGGCTCGGATATATCAACGATGCCGCCTTTGCCGCCCAGTGGGCCGCCGGCCGAGCCAGGTCGCGCGGTTTCGGCAGTCGCAGGATCGAAATAGAGCTGCGGAGTAAGGGCATTGAACAGGATATCATCCGGGAAGCGCTTGCCGGGGCTGTTTCACCAGAAGACGAACTGGCGGCCGCACGCAGGGCCGCTGAAAAGAAACTTCGGACGATGAGGTCCGTTGAGCCGAATATAATGAAAAGGCGGCTTGCGGGTTTTCTGGAGCGCAAGGGTTTTCCATCCGAAATTATATGGTCGCTTGTGAGTACCCTGGCGCGGACATCAGGACAATTTGGGGAGTGATCATGATAGCGAAAGTCGTCAAAAAAGCGGGTGTTTCATCCTTTCAGTAATCTGTTGAATTCTTCCCGTATTTCTGTTATTTTCCTCTCTGTTGCCTAAAAAACATTCGGTCAGCAAAAAAGGAGTTATCATTGAAATCCGGCGAACTAAGGAAACTGTTTCTCGACTATTTTGCGGAGCGCGGGCACAAGGTCGTGCCGAGTTCCCCGCTCGTGCCGAGAAACGACCCCACCCTGTTGTTTACGAACGCGGGCATGGTGCAGTTCAAGGGCGTATTTCTCGGCGAGGACGCTCGTGCTTACAAACGCGCGGTCACGAGTCAGAAGTGCGTGCGCGCGGGCGGAAAGCACAATGATCTGGAAAACGTGGGTCACACCGCCCGCCACCACACTTTTTTCGAAATGCTCGGGAACTTCTCCTTCGGGGATTATTTCAAGAAAGAAGCGATAGAGTACGCGTGGGAGTTCCTCACGAAAGTGGTCAAGCTTCCCGAGGACAAACTCTGGGTAACGGTCTACAAGGATGATGACGAGGCCTTCGAACTGTGGCGGACCGTCGTGGGTGTTCCTCCGGGCCGCATCGTGCGATTGGGAGAGAAGGACAACTTCTGGTCGATGGGCGACACCGGGCCCTGCGGTCCGTGTTCCGAGATCCTGATCGACCAGGGTCCGGAGCGCTCCTGCGGTAAGCCGGGCTGCGCTGTGGGGTGCGACTGCGACCGGTACCTCGAAATCTGGAACCTGGTGTTCATGCAGTACAACCGCGACGAGACAGGCAAGCTCACGCCGCTTCCGAAGCCCTCCATCGACACGGGCATGGGTCTCGAACGTCTCTCCTCGGTTTGTCAGAAGGTCGGGAGCAATTTCGAGACCGACCTGTTCCAGCCGCTCATCAAGGAGATCGCCACTCTGGCCGGCGTGCCCTACCACAAGGACGAACAGGCCGATATCTCCTACCAGGTGATCGCCGACCATCTCCGGGCAATGACCTTTCTTATCTCCGACGGGGTGCTGCCGTCGAACGAGGGCAGGGGCTATGTGCTCAGGCGCATTCTCCGGAGGGCAAGCAGGTACGCAAAACTCATAGGCATCAACAAGCCGATCCTGTACAAACTCACGGGCGCCGTTGTGGACGGGATGCGAGAAGCGTACCCGGAATTGGCGGACAGCCGCGAGCACGTGGCAAGGGTCGTGCTTCTTGAGGAGGAGCGGTTTGTCACGACCCTGGACTCGGGACTTGCTCTCCTGAACGAGGCCGTCGCGAAACTGAAGTCCGAAAACCGGGTAATGATCCCCGGAGACGTGCTGTTCAAGCTTTACGACACTTTCGGTTTCCCTTTGGACCTGGTGGCGGACATGGCCAGGGACATGCATCTTGAGCTCGACGAGGAGGGCTATCGCAGCGCCATGCAGCAGCAGCGTGAAAAGGCTCGGGCCGCATGGACGGGGTCGGGCGAGGAAAAGGTCAAGCCCGTATACAGGGACGCCGCGACAGCCGGCAAGAAGCCAGTATTCGTCGGTTATGAGGCGCTCGAAGGGACGGCTTCGATCGTGGCGATCATCAAGGGCGACAAAAAGGTCGCGGAAGCCCACGACGGCGACGAGGTCGAGATAATCCTTGATCAGACGCCGTTCTACGCCGAGTCGGGCGGACAGGTCGGGGACAGGGGAGAACTGCTTGGAGAGGCCTCGAAGTTCGAGGTCCTGGACACGATTAAGCCCGTAGCGGACCTGATCGTACATAAAGGCAGGGTCAGGAAAGGCTCGTTCAAGACCGGCGACGCGGTGCTTGCGAAGGTCGAGATCGGGGACCGCACGGATACCGCGCGGCATCACACCGTAACGCATATTCTTCACGCAGTTCTCCGTTCCGTGCTTGGCGAACATGTGAAGCAGGCGGGTTCCCTTGTGTCTCCGGCGCGGCTACGTTTCGATTTCACTCACTACACGGCGCTTACGGAGCGCGAGAAGGAGCGGATCGAAGAGCTGGTGAACGCGCACATCATCGAGAACCATCCCGTGGACACTGCGGTTATGGACATAGACCAGGCCATCGCCGCGGGGGCCATGGCTCTCTTTGATGAGAAGTATGGGGACAAGGTGCGGGTGGTCACGGTCAAGGACGTGAGCAAAGAGCTTTGCGGCGGTACTCATACCCGCGCAAGCGGCGATATCGGTTTGTTTAAGATCGTGTCCGAGGCCGGGATTGCGGCAGGGGTGCGCAGGATCGAGGCCCTCGCGGGCAGGCGGGCGTACCAGGAGGTCAAGAAAGAGGAAAAGAGCCTTGCGGAAATCGCCCGGATGCTGAAGGCATCGGACCCGGACATCGTCGGACGGGTGGAGAAGCTTGTTGCCCAGCTCAGGGACACCGAGAAAGAACTGGAGCGTATGAAGCATAAGCTCCAGTCTTCCCAGACAGGCGACGCGAGCTCCGAAGCGCATGATATCAAAGGTATCAAGGTCCTTGCAAAGCGCGCAGACGGTATGGACGCCAGGGACCTGAGGGATTTCGGCGACAAGCTGAGGGACAAGCTGGGCTCGGGCATCCTGGCGCTGGGTTCCGTCAAGGACGACAAAGTAAGCCTCATCGTTATGGTTTCGAAAGACCTGATTCCCCGGTTTCATGCCGGACAGATCATCAGGGAAATGGCGCTCATTCTGGGCGGCACCGGCGGAGGAAAGCCCGACCTGGCGCAGGCAGGAGGAAAAGACCCCGGGAAGCTCGATGCGGCGCTTGAGGCGTTGTACGGCGTGATAAATAAAACAACGGCGCAGGTTTCCTGATAACGGAAACGATCATGAGATAGCTGCGACAGGTCCTTCCTGAACCGTTCCTCATCAGGAAGCGAGTTGTGTTATAATAAAACTAACCTAAACCTAAGGAGGACATCATGACAGTCGCGGAGGTTATCAAAAGAGCAATGCTGGCGGGGTTGGGAGCGCAGGAAAAGGCCAAGGAATTCGTCGATGAACTGGTGAAGGCGGGTGAGCTGTCAAAAAGCGAAGGCGCCACGGTGGTGAAGGAATGGGTTTCCAGGGCCGAGGAGAACACGAAGGACCTCGATGTCAAGCTCAAGGACGCTCTCTCGGGCGCTCTGGAAAAACTGAATATCCCGACCCGAGACGACATGGATAAGTTGGAGAAGAGACTGCAGAGTATTTCCGCAAGGCTCGCGAAGCTCGATGGCGGCGAAGGGAAAGGCGGGGCGTAACGAGGCCCCGCGAATTCCATGTCTCTTTTGGGTTTTTGGAGAAGACACTACCGGGACATACCCAGGATCAGACATATCATCATGGTGGCGTCCCGGCATGGGTTCGGCCACCTGGTCGAGCAGCTCGGCCTGCAGAGATTTATCTCGGTGGGCAGACGCCTGCTGTCACCGACAAAGCATCCGCAGCAGGAACACCGCTTAAGCGCCCCCGAACGCCTCAGGCTCATGTTCGAGGAACTGGGCCCGACCTTTATCAAACTCGGCCAGGTGCTGGCGTGCAGGCCCGACATGCTGCCCCTTGAATATGCCCGGGAACTTTCCAAACTGACGGATTCTGTTGCCCCGTTCCCTTCCTCTGAAGTGAAAAAAATCATCGAACAGGAACTTCATTCGTCGATCGACCGTGTATTTGCCGGTTTTGATGACATTCCCGTGGCCGCGGCGTCAATAGCCCAGGTCCACCGCGCCCGGCTTCTCGACGGCCGCGAGGTTATGGTCAAGGTGCAGCGGCCCCATATCGACCTTATCATTGCGAAGGACATCAGCATCCTCGAAGGGCTCGCGGAATTGATCGAGGTATACGCGCCCGACATGGCGGTCTACAATCCCCGGGGTATTGTGGAGGAGTTCGCCCGCACCATCAAACGGGAGCTGGATTTCTACATTGAAGCCTCGAACGCCACCCAACTCCGGAATAATTTTGAACGGAGCCATGACCTCTTCGTTCCCCTGATCTATGCGGAATTATCAAGCAGGCGCGTGTTGATGATGGAGAAGCTTGAAGGCGTCCGTGTCGATGATTTTCAGAAGATAGACAGCCTCGGCATTGACCGCGCGGAGCTTTCCCGGAAGGGCGCCGCCGCATTCTTCCAGATGGTCTTTCGGGACGGTCTGTTCCACGCCGATCCGCACCCTGGCAATATTTTTGTGCTCCCGGACGGCAGGATCGGACTCGTGGACTTCGGCATCATGGGAAGGGTGACCGAAGAGAACATGGAATATTTTGCGAACACCTTCCTTGCCCTGATGGAGCGCGATTATGACGCGCTGGTGCGGCAGTACGTAAACCTGGGGTTCGTGTCCGAAGAAACAGTGGACATCGAGACGCTTCAGCGCGAAATGAAGGCGGACCTCGCGGAGCTCCTGGAACCTTACTACGGTATGAAGATAAAGCAGATAGACTTCAGCGCGTATGTCGACCGGGTCACGCAAATCTTCATCCGGCACCGCCTGAAGCTTCCGCAGAACCTCTATCTCATGGACAAGGCGCTCATCACTCTCGAAGGAGTTCTGAAACAGCTCGACCCCGATTTCGATTATTTTGAAGCGGCGAAACCCTATGTGGCGGACCTGATCAGCAGACGGCGGAACCCCCTGAGAGCGGCCCGCGCCTTCCGTAAGAACATGCTGGCTTTCAGCGATTCTTTTGCCTATCTGCCGCGACAGATGAGGATGGCCTTTGGAAAATTCATCAGGGGAGATGTACGGGTGAAAATCCATCACGAGGAGCTTCGTCAGTTCATTGCCGACCTGGATAAAGCGAGCAACCGTCTTGCGTTCAGCGTTATTACCGCGGCAATCATCATGGCCTCATCCATAATCATTCACTCGGGCCAGGGGGAAAAGCTTTTCGATCTGCCGGTTTTAGGTCTGATCGGGTATATCATCGCGGCGCTTTTAGGGATATGGATCCTGATCGGGATACTCCGGTCGGGGCAGCTGTGAGAAAGGATCATTAATGCGGAAAGACGAAGTTAAGCAATTGTTGCTGAAGCGGTGGAATAGTCTCAGAAAGCTGGGCATGCAATATCCGTGGAGCGCATTCCTCATCGCCACGGCGGCGCTTACGATCCTGATCCACTTTTACCTTGCATTGTTCGTTCCCCCATCCCGGGAAAAGGTCTGGAAGGAAGTGCAGGTAACGGAAGGTATGAGCTTCAAAGCGATCGCCGCGACTATGAAAAAGGAAGGCATTGTGCGTTACCGCGGATACTTCGAAATAATCGGCAGACTGGAAGGCATCAGTCGCAAGGTGCGGGTGGGTTATTACGGACTGAACACGAATATGAGCCTGTGGGATGTGCTGGATTCGCTGAGGAAAGGAAGGATCATAGAGTACGAGGTTGTGGTCCCCGAGGGCTACAATTTGTACCAGATTGCATGGACCCTCTCCGGCACGCCGCTCATATCCGATGTGAACCAGTTTATCAAGCTGGTGAAGAACAAAGACTATGCCCGTTCGCTCGGAGTCGAGGCCGACACGCTCGAAGGCTATTTATTTCCGGATACGTACTATTTTCCGAAGGGCGCCAGGATAGAAGACATCCCGAAGAAGATGGTCCAGCGGTATAAAGCAGTGTTCGTGGACAGCTACCGGAACCGCGCAGCGGAACTTGGTCTCACCGAAAACCAGGTCCTCACGTTCGCCTCAATCGTTGAGAAGGAGGCCAGGGTGCCTTCAGAGAGAAAACTCATCTCCGCGGTGTATCACAATCGCCTTAAGAAGGGGATGAAGCTCCAGGCGGACCCGACCGCTGTCTATGGGACCAAGGCCTGGATCACCAAAATAACGGCCCAGGACCTGAAAAGAAAATCGCCGTATAACACATACCTACACAAGGGGCTCCCGCCCGGCCCGATCGCAAACCCCGGCATGGGCGCGATCCTTGCCGCTCTGTATCCCGAGTCCGTGGATTATCTATTCTTCGTGGCCCAGGGCGATGGCAGCCATTATTTCTCGAAGGACTTCAGCGCGCACGAAAAAGCCATCGGCCGGTATCGCGTAAACAAGAAAAAGGCGAGGCAGGGGGCAAGGACGAAAACAGCAAAGTGAGAGAGTGGATCGTTCGCTGGCAGTTACCATAAATCATCTTTTTTTGGATCACAAACATTCCCGGCCCTAATTTGCTTATACGTTGTGTACGGCAGGATAACCGTGTCCGCAACCATGCTCAACGCCAGATCAACGGCGAGAACGGGCAGGAGCAAGGGATAGACTAATAACAAGGATGGGTCCGTTTCTTCACCTTCCGTTGTGCAGAGAAAGGGGAAGAAGAGCATCCGGTAAGCTTCAACAGTGCCGCCATATACCCTCGGTGTTTTGCCGCAGAGATCTTCACAGGGATATTTATTGCCGACTGCGGTCTCAACATGAATAGTTGCGCACCCTGACGACAGCAGCGACATTATGAGTATGGTCGAAGATAATATCCGTGGAAAGCGTTTCATCTCAGTATTCTCCCTGCTATGAATTAATTATTCTCTTTGCCTGGGATCGAGCGCATCGCGTATGCCTTCGCCGAGGAGATTGTAGCCGAGGACGGTTATGAGTATGGCGAGGCCCGGAAATGCGGACAACCACCAGGCGATTTCGATATTATCCTTGCCCGCCGAAAGGAGGCTGCCCCAGCTCGGTGTTGGCGGCTGAACGCCGAGTCCCAGGAAGCTCAGGGCGGATTCGACTAGGATGGCGCCTCCGATTCCCATGGTGGCCGAAACCAGGATGGGAGAGAAACCGTTCGGCAGCACATGTTTCATGATGATGCGGCTGTCGGTGGCGCCGAGGGCCCGGGCGGCTGTCACGAACTCGCGCTCCTTCAGCGACATGAATTCCGCGCGGATCAGCCTGGCCGGTTCCATCCAGTTGGTGAGTCCGATCACGATCATGATGTTGAGGATGCTCGGCTCCAGGATGGCGATGACCGCGAGCACCAGAAAGATCGTGGGGACGCTCAGCATGATGTCAACGGTTCGCATGATAATGCTGTCAAGCCAGCCTCCATAGTAACCGGCGACCGAGCCCAGGATAAGGCCGATGATGGTGGCTATGCCGACCGCCACGAAGCCGACCTTGAGAGACACCCTTCCTCCCCAGAGCATGCGTGAGAGCACGTCTCTGCCGAGGTCGTCGGTCCCGAGCGGATGGGAAAAGCTCGGGCCGATGAGGATATTTTTGATATCGATCGTCGACGGATTATATGGCGCGATGAAGGACGAGAATACAGAAAGAATGAAGACGAGAAGCACCAGCGCTCCGCCGATGACGGCAAGACGGTTTTTCAGAAGGTAATGAAGTGTTTGGGATGTGAAGGACTCTGACTTACTCACTCATGCAACTCCTGGAATTTGAACTTGTCACTTAAGTCTCACCCTCGGGTCAGTGTAAGCATACGCAAGGTCCGCGAAGAAGTTGCCGAGCATGGTGAGTATCGCCGTCGGCGCAAGAATACCCATGGCAAGGTTGTAGTCCCGCGAGAACACCGCCTGGTAGAGCAACTGACCCATGCCGGGGATGCCGAACACGGTCTCCATAATCACGCTTCCGCCGATTAGGCCGGGGAACGACAGGCCGAGGATGGTAATAACAGGCATAAGCGCGTTCCGGAGCGCGTGCTTGTAGACCACGGTCGCATTCGACAGACCCTTGGCCCTTGCCGTGCGAATGTAATCCTGCCGCATCACCTCGAGCATGTTGTTCCGCACATAGCGGGAAAATCCGGCCAGCCCGCCGAAGGCCGAGACGAACACGGGCAGGATCAGATGTTCCGCCCTGTCCAGAAGTCTGCCCCAGCCGGTGAGCCCGGCGATATCAAGGCTCTGGATGCCGGAGATGGGGAGCGCTCCCCACTGCACGCCGAGCAGGTATATGAGCAGAAGCGCCAGCCAGAACGAGGGCGTGGAAAAGCCCACAAAAACGAACATGGTGGTGAAACGGTCCATGAGAGAGTACTGGTGCGTGGCGGACATGATGCCGATGGGGATCGCTATCAGGAGGATAAGGCCGAGGGAGAGCATGTTGATGGTGAGTGTGATCGGGAGGCGTTCGAGGATCTTGTCCCTGACCTTGCGGCCGTCGGCGAAGGCCTCGCCGAAATCAAGGGTGACGAATTTCTTGAGCCACGTGGCATATTGTTTATGAAAGGGCTGGTCCGCTCCGTAGAGTTTGCGGAGGCGCTCCCTGGCTTCGGCCGACGCCTTGGCGGAAAACTCCATCTGCGCCTCGGCGGGACCTCCCGGCGCGAGGCGCATGATCCCGAAACTCAGGAGGGTAATGCCGAAGAGGATGGGAATCATCAGCAGAGTGCGTTTTATTCCGTAGATTAGCATGGGTGATGGTTCAGCCTGTTATTTTAAACACGAGGTCAAATGGTTTTGCCTGCCGGGAGACTTTAATTCCGGTGAATTGGCCGCGCAAGGCCTTCTGGACCGGCTGGTGGTCGAACTCCATGGCCTCGATCTTCTGGGTAAAGTCGGTGTTGTTCCCCTTGACGTGTATGGTATCGCCGATTGCGAGGTCGCCGAAGTCCAGCTTGATTGCTGCAACGGAGGTTTTGTCAAAAAACTTGATGACTGATCCGATCCGCTCTTCCATAGGGCTCATCATAGTATATAATTCATGTTATTTCAAGGGAAAAGGAGCTTCAAATTCATCGATCGGAAATTGCGAAGGGATGATGTGCGGGAACTGAAAATGTATATTTGACGGATACATAGCCCTTGACAATGAAGGGGAGTGTGAGTATTATATGCCCTACGAGTCAGGGGTAAGCAGTATGGTTGTTGTACCTCGGGGCGTGGCGCAGCCCGGTAGCGCGTCTGCTTTGGGAGCAGAAAGCCGGAGGTTCAAATCCTCTCGCCCCGACCAGTGAAATACCGAATGTGAGAAGGTGGGAAGATGAGAAGTTGAGCAAAGGCCTGGTTGGCCCTGCTTTCAACGTATTTAATCTTTCAACTTCGCAACTTCTCAAGTTCGCATCTTTTGTTTTCTGCTTTTGCTGCGCCTGTAGCTCAGCTGGATAGAGCAACAGCCTTCTAAGCTGTGGGCCATGGGTTCGATTCCCGTCAGGCGCACCATAAATAGAAAGCGGAGTGCCGAGTTTGGATTGTTTGTTGACAAATCGCCGCTGACACTATAAAATGCCTCAATTCTACAATCCGAAATGATTACATGGTGGGCGTAGCTCAGTTGGTAGAGCTCCAGGTTGTGGCCCTGGTGGCCGCGGGTTCAAGCCCCGTCGCTCACCCCAATGTATTATCGTAGAGACGGTCATGTCGGCCGTCTCTACAGTTTTTATAAGGTATCGTGCCGCGCCCGTAGCTCAGCTGGATAGAGCGTCGGACTTCGAATCCGCAGGCCGCAGGTTCGACTCCTGCCGGGCGCACCAGATAATGATTCGGAACAGTACCCGGCATGGAAAGCCTGTGCAACCAGGTCCTGCGGCCTCAGGGGTTTCAGGGGAAGGATTCCCCTGAGCTTCGGGGGAGATACCAGAGGGGGCAGGCCCCCTTTGGGGAGCGCCCTGAGCGCGACGGCTGCACGGTTCGACTCCTGCCGGGCGCACCAGAAATAGTATCGTGCGGAGTTGAAAGACGGGTTAAGAAGGCGGCCGCCTACCATCCTAACTTCGCAACTTCCCAAGTTCGCCTTGCGTCAGCATTCGATTGCGCCCGTAGCTCAGCTGGATAGAGCGTTGGCCTCCGAAGCCAAAGGTCGTGGGTTCGACTCCCGCCGGGCGCACCATAAAGTACTGCCAGACGCCTATGTCTGAACTTGCAGAGAGGGTGAAGGCAGGGGCTACCTTCGCTTCGGATACCGCTGAAACTGTTTCCCATAAAAACGTTGGCACGCCTGGTCAGACGGACACATTATGGACTCGGCAATGGAATCGGTAAGCGTCGTAATCTGTTCTTATAACCGCGCGGCTTATTTGTCAGACACCCTGCGGACGCTTGCGGCCGCGCTCGAGCCGCACGGGAATGCCGTGGAAGTGCTGGTGGTGAACAACGCGTCCACGGATTCCACGGAAGAAGTGGTAAGCGCTTTTATCAAGGAGCATCCGTTGCTCACGGTCCGACTGGTCCGGGAGGAACGGCAGGGCCTCTCTTTCGCGCGCAACGCAGGCCTGGCTCAGGCGCGCGGGAGTGTTGTATGCTTCCTTGATGATGATGTATATGTCTCTGAAGGCTGGCTTGCAGGCATACTGAAGGCCTTTACCCTTGGAGAGCGCATTGGTTGCGTGGCAGGGCGGACCAGGTTGCAGTGGCCGGATGTTCCCCGCCCGGGGTGGCTTGATCACACCTACGTCGGGATCCTGAGTGAATGGGATTTTGGAGACCGGTCTTTCGTTATGGGGAAGGAATATGCATTTGTGGGCGCCAATTTCGCGCTTTCCCGCGAGGCAGTGTCGGCAATCGGCGCATTTGATCCCGAACTTGGGAGAAAACGCAACATCCTCCTGAGCGGGGAGGACACGGATTATGCGCAGCGGCTTCTGGGAAAAGGGTTCTCCATCGCCTATTCCGCGGAAGCGTATATTCATCACCGTTTGTTTCCCGAGCAGATGACGTATTCCTGGTTTTGCAGGCGGTTTTTTTGGAACGGAGTGACAACGTATTTTCTCCGGAGGCAGTGGTACTATCCCATTACAGGCGTACCGAGGCTTCTTTCGTGCTTTCTTCTGCTTCTTGTCGGGGTCTTGACGTTCAGCCCGAAGCGGATCATTCTGTCCAGTTTCCGTGTCCTCAGCTCAGCCGGAGCGTTTTACGCGTGGTATCTTCGGCCTCCGGGGAGAGCGCAGACATGAATAAAATATTAGTTGCATCCGTTTTGAAATGTTTGTATAATGCCGGGTCTATAAGGTGAACATCTCGTAGCAATACGGGCCGTTAGCTCAGTTGGTAGAGCAGCTGACTCTTAATCAGCGGGTCGAAGGTTCAACTCCTTCACGGCTCACCAGATAAACAATCAGGGAGCAGTGAGCAGCAGCAGCGGGAACTACACAAGCTGCTTCAGGTTCACTGCTCTCTTTGTTCATGGAGCGAGAGTGGCGGAACTGGCAGACGCGCCAGACTTAGGATCTGGTGGGCAACCATGGGGGTTCAAGTCCCCCCTCTCGCACCAAATAACGAAAATACGGAATGCGGATTTAATAAGGGATATTCGCAATTCCGATTTATATAAACTTATAAAGAAAAGGCGGTAGGGGAATGAAATCTGTCGTGGAAGATCTCAGTACGGTAAAGAAAAAACTCACCATTGAAATTGCGACGGATACAGTCGCAAAAGAGATGGACAAGGCGCTTTCGGATGTGGCAAAAAAGGCCAGGATCCCGGGGTTTCGTCCCGGCAAGGCGCCCAAGAACATCGTGGAAAAACACTATGGAGAAGAGGTGCGGTCCGAAGTGCTGCACCGGATGGTTTCCGATTCCTATTTGCAGGCGCTGCAGGAGCACAAACTCAGTCCCGTCGAGGTCCCCCGGATAGACAATGTATCAGCGCTGGCAAAAGGGTCGCCGCTCAGTTTCACGGCCACCGTGGAGGTGAGGCCGGAGATCAATCTCGGCGTCTATGACGGAATCGAGGTGAAGGAGCAGGACCTCACCGTGAGCGACGGGGAACTGAAAGAAACCATCGACCGTTTGCGCGAGATGTATGCGCAGCTCGAGGTCGTCGAAGGGAGACCGCTTGAAAAGAACGACACCGCGATCATCGACTTCGAGGGCTTCCACGACGGCAAGCCGATCGAGGGGGCCAGGTCATCCGATTACCTGCTCGACCTCGGTTCCAACACCCTGATCCCCGGATTCGAGGACCAGCTCGCGGGCATGAACAAGGGCGAGACAAGGGAGCTCAAGGTCACGTTCCCGGCTGACTATAACAACAAGGACGTTGCCGGGAAAGATGCGCTCTTCAAGGTTGTCCTTAAAGAGATCAAGAAGAAGACGCTGCCCGAGCTGAATGATGAATTTGCCAAGGACCTCGGGGGAAAATCACTTGACGATCTGAAGGAAGGGATCAAAAAGGACATTGAGATCCGTAAACGCAATGAGTTGTCGTCCGCCCAGCGGGAGGAGCTTCTGTCGAAGCTGGTTGACGCCCATACCTTTGATGTCCCGCCCGGCATGGTAGACCGCGAGCTCCTCTCCATGGCGAGGTCGCAGGCCACGAGGCAGGCGCGCAAGGGCATGGACATGAAGTCCTTCGATATTGTGAAATTCCGCGAGGAGAACAGGGCGTTGGCTGAAAAGCGCGTCAAGGGACTGCTGCTCCTCGATCTCATTTCCGAGAAGGAAAATATCCAGGTGAACGAGCAGGAGGTCTCCGGGGCGATCGCGATGATGGCGAGGAACTCGGGTGAGACCGCGGATGCGATTCGGAAATACTATGAGTCCCAGGATGGCGGCATTGACAACCTGAAGTCCTCGCTCATTCAGGAAAAGACCCTTGGTCTCTTGCTTTCCCGTGCAAAGAAGCGTTATAATTAAAACAGTGGAACTACCCAGGCCAGCTGCTTCGCTTTGCGCAAGGCGCGCCGGATAATCAACGGGATTTCGCAGTCAGACACAAGCTCCGCCTGGCGTGATATTCGTGCCTCGGTCTCAGCGCGCTTTATTGCGCCTGCGCTCCGCAGCAGACCTGAGTAGATGCAAATAAAAGAGCGCGGACCACGAAGGAGAATTTCATGTCACTTATCCCCATGGTTATTGAACAGACAGGTCGAGGCGAGAGGGCATACGACATTTACTCGCGTCTCCTTAAAGACCGGATCATATTTCTCGGCACCGCCATCGATGATATCGTGGCGAATACGGTGATTGCGCAGCTTCTGTTCCTTGAAGCAGACGACCCGGACAAGGACATCTATCTTTATATCAACTCTCCGGGCGGTGTTGTGACGGCGGGGCTCGCTATTTACGACACCATGAACTACATCAAATCTCCGGTCTCGACCATCTGCATCGGCCAGGCGGCCAGCATGGGGGCGCTGCTCCTCGGGTCGGGGACCAGGGGCAAGCGGTTTTCCCTGCCCCACGCCCGCATCATGATACATCAGCCCATGGGCGGGTTCCAGGGGCAGGCCACGGACATAGAGATCCACGCAAGAGAGATCCTGAAGATGAAGGAAACCCTTAACCATATTCTTTCCTCGCATACCGGCCAGCCGCTCGAGAAGATACAGAACGATACGGACCGGGACTTTTTCATGTCAGGCGAGGACGCAAAGACCTACGGACTTATCGACGAGGTCATTGCCAAAAAACTGCCTCGCGTCGTAAAGGAGAAGTAGCCTATGTCTGAAAAAAAAGAGCATACCGCGCCGCTCAAGTGCTCTTTCTGCGGCAAGGGCCAGGAGGAAGTGAAGAAACTTATCGCTGGGCCTTCGGTTTTTATCTGCAATGAGTGTGTGGACCTTTGCAACGAAATCATCGCCGAGGAGTGGGAGGATGTCAAGGAAGCGAAGCTCCCCCGGCTGCCGAAACCCGCGGAGATCAAGCGCACGCTCGACGAGTATGTTATCGGGCAGGACCGCGCCAAGAAGATCCTGTCCGTGGCTGTGCACAACCATTACAAACGCATCGGCGTTCAGCACGAACTGGGTGACGAGGTCGAGCTCCAAAAGAGCAATATTCTGCTTATCGGCCCGACGGGCGTCGGCAAGACCCTGCTCGCCCAGACCCTTGCGCGGATTCTCGACGTTCCGTTCACCATAGCCGACGCCACCACGCTCACCGAAGCCGGATATGTCGGCGAGGATGTGGAAAACATCATTCTCAAGCTTCTCCAGAGCGCGAATTATGATGTGGAGCGCGCGCAGCGCGGTATCGTTTATATAGACGAGATCGACAAAATCAGCCGCAAGGCGGAGAACCCTTCCATCACGCGCGATGTCTCGGGTGAGGGCGTGCAACAGGCGCTTCTCAAACTGATTGAGGGGACGATTGCGAGCGTCCCGCCGCAGGGCGGCCGCAAACATCCTCATCAGGAGTTTATCCAGGTGGACACGAAGAACATCCTGTTCGTATGCGGCGGCGCCTTTGTGGGACTTGACACGATCATTGAGCAGCGCATCGGTCAGAAGACCATGGGGTTCGGCGCCGATATACAGAGCAAGAAGGAGCGGAAGCTCTCCGAGACGCTTGCCAGCCTCCAGCCCGCGGACCTGCTCAGGTACGGCCTCATCCCGGAGTTTATCGGCCGCATGCCGGTTGTCGCCACGCTTGAGGAACTCGACGAACATGCTCTCATTGATATTCTCACCCGGCCCAAGAACGCGCTCATCAAGCAATACCAGAAACTCCTCGGCCTCGAAGGATGCAAATTGCGCTTTACAGACGGCGCGCTTGCGGCCATCTCCAAAAAGGCGATCACCCGGAAGACGGGCGCGCGCGGTCTTCGCGCCATTCTCGAGGACGTTATGCTGAACGTGATGTACGACGTTCCTTCCCAGCCGGGCATCCGGGAGTGCATCGTCAACGAAGAGGTGATTGTTGACGGAGCCGAGCCGCTGCTTATTTACGAGAAAATAGCGTAGGAGCGGAAGACAGAGGACAGAGCACATAAAACAGAGCACAGAGCACAGAGAACAGAAGACAGACTAAAGCCGATGCAAAGCGCCACTGTAGTGGGTTTATGTCTGACTTCTGTCTTCTGACTTCTGACTTCTGTCTTCTGCCTTCTGAACTTCATCTGTCTTCTGATATTATGAAAATCCTTTCCGCCGAATTCGTCATCAGCGCTGTCGGGCCGAAACAGTATCCTATAGACCGCAGAATGCAGATCGCATTTGCGGGCCGCTCGAACGTCGGCAAATCATCTGTCATCAACGCCCTGCTTCACCGGAAGAACCTGGTGAAAACGAGCTGCACGCCCGGAAAAACCCAGTTGATCAATTTTTTCATCATCAACGACAAATTCTATTTTGTCGACCTCCCCGGTTACGGCTACGCGCGTGTTCCCCGTGCGGTAACCGACGCCTGGGCGCCGATGATAGAGGGGTATTTGCGGGACACTCCCCAGCTCGGCGCTGTCGTGGTGTTGTTTGATGTCCGGAGAGAACCCGATGAGAGGGACATCAGGCTGATCGAGTGGCTGCGCCAGTATAACATCCCCGCGATTCCAGTTCTTACCAAGGCCGACAAACTGAACAGCCGGGAAACGCAACAGACCCTGAACATGATCGGCGCGCGTTTTGGTCCATCGGACAAAGTTCTTCTCACGTCCGCCAAAAGCGGAAAGGGAATGAATGAATTGTGGGGAGAGCTCGGTAAAATTCTCATAAAATGACAGGGGGGGGTCCATGGCGCTTATAGCAGACCTTACAGGATCGCTGTTCTGGGCGGCAGTGCTCAGCGTTATTCTCTACGTCGCGGGCAGTATTGCCACCGGTTATCTCGCCAAAAAATCCGAACTCTTAAAGCCGATCGGCGCCGGTCTGAATCTTATTGTCCTGTTCCTCGCCGTCCAGGTATTTCTCCGCCTCGGCGCCGCTGAATATCACCCCCGGATCTCCAATCAGTTGAACTTTTTCTCCTGGCTTGTTTTCACCCTCGCCTTTATCAGACTTGGTCTCTATATCTATGGCGACCTCTTCACGGTCAGGTGGAAAAAAGGGAGCTTCCCCGCCGCGTTCAAGAATATCATCACCGTCTTCGTGCTCGTGGTTGTTGCGCTCATCCTGCTGAAGGAAATTCTGAATATCAACGTTACCTCACTTATTGCAACGACCACTGTTCTTACCGCAACCATAGGTCTTGCATTCCAGAGCACACTGGCCAACATGCTTGCCGGCCTTACCATCCATCTTGAAAAGCCGCTCAGGCAGGGCGACTGGATTTCCGCCGGGGGGCATGAGGGGCATGTCCTGGACATTACCCTGCGTTCCACGCGCATCCTGACCATAGAGCGCAATGAAGTGTTCATTCCAAACAGCAAGGTGTTGAACGAGGCCGTGGTGAATTACAGCCTGCCGGATTCGACGCTGGTCCGTAAACTCGTTGTCGGGGTGAGCTACACTGTTCCGCCGAACAAGGTAAAAAGCGCTGTTCTCGACGTTCTGTCGGGCCTTACGGAGGTTTCCCCGTCACCGGAGCCGGTCGTGCGGGTGATCAATTATGGGGATTTTGCCGTCCACTACGAGATTCGGTATGCGATCAACGATTTTTCCAAATATATCGCGATCGAGACTGAGATCATGAACCTCCTCTGGTACCGGTTCAAGCGGAGCGGGATCGAAATTCCGATGCCGATCAGGGACATTAATTTGCGGCAGGTGACCACCGAGACCCGGCAGGCGGAGCAGGACCGCAACGCCCAAGAACTCATGAGGTTGATGGAAAAGGTGGAAATATTCTCTCCTCTGTCCCGGCAGGAACTGGAAACGCTGGTCAGGCAGGTGAGGGTGGAGTCCTATGCCGCCGGGGAAGTGATCTTCAGGCAGGGCGCCGCGGGGGATTCTTTCTATATCATAAAACGCGGCAGGGTGGATGTGGTCGTTGAAAAATCGCCGGGCGAGGCCGTCGTGGTCGCCACCCTCGGGCCGGGTAATTTCTTCGGGGAAATGAGCCTGCTCACGGGGGCAATGCGGACGGCCAGCATCCGCGCGAAGGAAGACGCGGTATTCGTCGTCATTGACAAGGAAAGCTTCGGCTCCACGCTCATTAATAATCCTTCCATTGCGGAATCACTCAGCCAGATACTCTCGGAACGCCAGGCCGGCCTGGAGGCGGGACGCGATAAACTCGATGCAGTGTCTCTTGCTCGCCATAAAAAAGATGTTTCCGGCCGGATGCTTTCCAAGATCAGGGATTTTTTCGGGCTGACGCGATAGCCGCTCATTCGGAAAGCGTGTCGTCTTTAAAGAGGAGTCGCTTCCCGGCTGGAACCGGAAGCGCCCGCAGCCAAGGCCCACGATGAAAAAGAAAATTCTCATCATAGTAAGCGTCTTTTCCCTGTTCGCCGTCGCCGGCGGCGGCGCGCTCATTTACTCCATCGTACGCAGCTCCGCAAGTCTGAATGATCTGATCAAGCTGCACCAGGTGGAGATCCTGCGCGAGCATCTCCTGCTGAATATTCACTGGGTCCAGGCGGACCTGTATTCGCAGGGCACAAAGTACCCGGAAAGCAGCGACGCCATGATGAATCACGTGAGTACGATGGTGACGGCGATCAACAATTGCTTTGAGTGCCATCATTCAGAGACGGTGATGGAGCGGCTTGCCGATCTGCGGCAGCAGATCGGCCAGTACAGTTTTCAGCTGAAGAAAGTGCCGGCAAGGAGCGCGGCCGCGAAGCAAATGAGGGCGGAGAGGGACAAGGCCCTGGTCATCGGCGATTCCCTCATCAGCAAGGTCAACACCATGATCGTCCTGACCAATATGAAACTCAGTGAACGGACGGAGAGTTCTCTCCGGGAAGTGAACCGGTCAAAACTCATCGTGGTCATGCTGGTTATCGCCGGCCCCCTGATGGTGGCGGTATTCGGGTTCACTACGCTTAACAGTTTTGCCGGACCCATAGAGATTCTTCTTCTTGCCACGAAACAGTTGAAGACCGGGAATCTGGATTCCCGGATCACCGGGCTGAAGAACGAGTTCGCGGAGCTGGCGATCGCATTCAATGATATGGCTTTCGCGCTGCGGGAGCGCATGCGGGAAATAATAGAGAATCAAAGCCGCTACCGCCTGCTGTTCGAAAGCGCGGCGGATGCAATCTTCATTCTCGACGCCGAAGGGGACCGGGCGGGCAAGATCGTTTCCGCAAACCAGTCCGCGGCAACCATGCACGGTTATACGGTGGAGGAGCTTGAGTCGCTGCATATTCTGGACATCGATGCGCCCGATGCGGGGAAGCGGACCGCCGAGCGGATTGAGCGGATGCTTAAGGGAGAATGGATAAAGACCGAGCTTGATCATGTGAAAAAGGACGGGACGCTTTTCCCAGTTGAAATAAACGCGGGCATTTTCGAGTTTGACAAGCACCGGTATATCCTCGCGATCGACCGTGACATAACTGAGCGAAGGCGTACGGAAGAGACGCTTCAGCGGGCGGAGCAGCTCAGGACCACGGGTGAGCTGGCCACGGGGCTGGCGCATGAGATCAAGAACCCGCTTGCCGGCATCAAGATGACGATGGAGACCCTCGCCGAGGAGCCATATCTCACACAGGAAGACCGGAGCGTTCTATTCAAGGTCGTCGATGAGATCAAGCGAATCGACGGATTGATAAAGGGCCTGCTGAATTTCGCCCGGCCTCCCAAGCCGCAATATATGGCCACTGATGTGAATGCCGTTCTCGAGGCGGCCGCGCAAATGACGCTGCAAAACAGTCATCAGGCGAAAGGCGACTCCCGCAGAATAGATCTGGTAAAGGATTTTGACCGGGACCTTCCCGAGATCATCGCCGACCCGATGCAACTTCGGCAGGTATTCATGAACCTGCTCATGAATGCGGTAGACGCCATGCCTGAACGCGGCACGATCGTCTTGAAGACTGCTTTTGAAAAGGCCGTTTGCGCCATAACGGTAGCCATATCCGATACCGGCAGGGGAATGAATGCCGCCGTCCTGGGAAAGATCTTTCAGCCGTTTTTCACGACCAAGACCGGGGGGACCGGCCTGGGGCTGGCCATATCCAAGAGGTTGATCGAGGAGCAGGGGGGGCGGATCGCAATCGAGAGCGGCCAGGGGCTGGGAACGACGTTCAGCATAACGCTTCCCTGCAACAGTGGAAAGGAAACGGTCAGGGATGAAGGCTAAGGACAGAATTCTCATTGTCGATGACGATGAACTCATCGGGTCGATGCTCTCCCGGTCTCTGAAGAGCGGCGGATACGAGGTCCGCGTGGAGACCCGTAGCGACGGCATCATCGGTAAAATAAAAACATGGTTCCCCGACATCGTGATTCTTGACAACAACCTGCCCGGACAAAGCGGCCTGGAAATCCTGCGCGAGCTCGTGGAGCAGAAGATCGCCACGCAGGTCGTCATGCTGACCGCGGACGATACCGCCGAGACGGCGGTGAAGGCGATGAAGCTGGGAGCGGCGGATTATTTCACCAAGCCGTTCAATATAGAGGAAGTGAAGATCCTTCTCCGCAATATTATCGAGAAGGCGCGGCTGACCCGGGAGGTCGACTATCTTAGAAAGGTCCATGCGAAATCGTTCGACCGGGAGATGATCGGCGTTTCGAGCGTGATGAAGGAACTGCAGGCGACGGTGGCAAAAATGGCCATGGCGCGCGTTTCGAGCCTTCTCATCACAGGGGAAAGCGGGACCGGCAAGGAACTCCTGGCCAGGTATTTTCACGGCATGCTGCACGACCCCTCAGAAGCCAGGAGGCTGCCGTATATCGCGGTCAATTGCGCGGCGCTGCCGGAAAACCTGCTGGAGAGCGAGCTTTTCGGCTACGAGAAAGGATCGTTCACCGATGCCAAAACCGACAAAAAGGGCGTTTTTGAGCTTGCGAACGGGGGCGTGATCCTGCTGGACGAGGTCGGCGAAATGCATCCGGGTCTTCAGAGCAAACTGCTGCGGATTCTCGAGGAGAGGCAGGTCCGGCACATCGGCGGGGCCGAGAACATCCCTCTGGACGTGAAGGTGATCGCAACGACAAATATAGCCCTTGCCGATGCGGTCAGGAAGGGGACGTTCAGGAACGATTTGTTTTACCGGTTGAACAGCTTCCATATCACCATGCCGCCTCTCCGCGAAAGGGTGGAGGATATTCCGCTGCTGGCCCGGCATTATATATCGTTCTTCTCCGGCAAGTTTAACAATAAAGGTATTACCTCCCTGTCGCCGGCCGCTGAAAAGATCATGCTCGCTTATCAGTGGCCCGGGAACATCAGGGAGCTGAAAAATTGTATTGAGCGGCTCGTTGTGCTCGGCAACGAGGGAGAGATCACGGTCGAGCAGCTGCCGGTCGAGATGACCAGCACGCTGCCGGCAACAAGACGTTTCGCGGACGGGCGCTATATACTGCCTGATACCGGCATATCACTTGATGACCTGGAGCGGGACCTTATTCAGCAGGCGCTTGAAAAAACGGGACGCAACAAGGCGCAAGCCGCTAAACTTTTGAACGTGAGCTACGATACGCTCAGGTACCAGGTAAAGAAATTCGGATTAGACCTGGATTAGATTTGTGCAACGGGTGGCGGGTCCGGAGCCGGAACAAGCAAAATATATATCATTATTGTCCTGTGTCCCAAAGTCCTCACGAAAACTCAGCCTTATGTTTTTTCTGTTACTATCTGCTCCTAATCTGCAGCTCTTATCCTCACAAACGATATTGTTATTTTTCCTATTAAAACGAAGCAATATGTTTTAGATACAGTATATTCCGGTTAAATGACCACATCGGATATGGTCATTTAACCGGAATAGCTTAATAGCTATGAATAAATTTGAGAATCCTATTGTATTATAGCCATAATTTCATTATCAATAATGGCATAGCCGTTGCAACATGAAAACGGGAAAATTTATTAGATACCCAATATGATATGATAATATGCTAAAATATATATCTGCAAATTGACAAAGGTCGATTTAATTGATACATTTTCAGCATTTAC
>Ga0334722_10000508_pt1 | contig 57217 bp, 53 predicted proteins | sample C3_bottom_MG_FD_207210 | JGI IMG/M metagenome (GOLD analysis project Ga0334722, IMG submission 207210) | Sediment microbial communities from Yellowstone Lake, YNP, Wyoming, USA - C3_bottom | ecosystem: Environmental > Aquatic > Freshwater > Lake > Sediment | place: USA: Wyoming | collected...
ACGTGTAAATAAAGCTTCCTCAGAGGGAAGCGAATTCCGACGGCCTCCAAATTGGGGGATCTAAAAGGGGGCGTGCCCCCTTTTTCAACACCCTGTTAGGGCCTGGCGCCGGCCGCATAGTCGCTATGGGTTCAAGCGCACAATATAGCGGTTCCGCCGCGAGCGGGAAGGATTTTACCGGCCTCGCCTGAAGCGATGGCGCATCCGCTGCGCCCCCCCTTGGCCGCGCCCGGCGCAGCCGATACACTAGGGCCGGTTAACATTCAGCACATGAGACGCTCATGCGCCAAGTGCTGACCGCCTCCAGCCAACAGCCGCGAGCCATGACCAAACCGCCTCCGACCCCGCGCGACCCGCTCCCTGCGGCGCAATCTGCGCAGGGCCGCAGCATGGCTACAGCGATGTATCCCGCCGCCTAGGGCAGACGATGCTTCCCGCTACGCGTGAGTTTCAAATCATGGTGAAGCCGATAGGCGCGGTGTGCAACCTCGACTGTCGCTATTGCTATTACCTGGAGAAGAAAGAGCTTTACCCCGACGCCGCGCAGTTTCGCATGGCCGACGAACTGCTCGAGCGCTATATCGTTCAGCATTTCGCGTCTAGCCCGGCGCAATCGGTTCTGTTTTCCTGGCACGGCGGCGAGCCTACGGTGCTGGGCCTGGATTATTTCCGGCGCATCGTGGAGCTGCAGCGCAAACACCTGCCGCCGGGGCGCCAAATACTCAACGGCATCCAGACCAACGGCACCTTGCTGGACGAAGCATGGTGCCAGTTTCTAGAGGAAGAGAAATTCTTCGTCGGCCTCAGCATGGACGGCCCGAAGACCTTGCACGACCGCTACCGCGTCGACAAGCAGGAAAGAGCGACGCACAAGAGCGTGCTGCAGGCGTTCCGGCTGTTGCAGCGCCACCGCATCCATTGCGACGTGCTGTGCGTGGTGCACCAGCAGAACGCGAGCCAGCCGGCGGCGGTGTATCGCTTCTTCAAGGAAATCGGAGTCAGGTTCCTGCAGTTCCTGCCGCTGGTGGCGCGCGGCGCCGATGGCGGCGTCAGCGCGGAAACCGTGGCTCCCGAAGCCTACGGCAATTTCCTGTGCACGGTCTTCGACGAATGGCTGCGCAACGACCTGGGCAAGGTCAATATCCAGAACTTCGACGAGGCGACCCGGCCTTTCCTCGGCATGGAGCACGCGCTGTGCGTGTCCAGCCCGGTGTGCGGCAATATCCTCGTGCTCGAGCACAACGGCGACGCGTATGCCTGCGATCACTTCGTCGACCCGGCGCATCGCCTCGGCAATATCCGCGAAACGCCTCTGGCCGAACTGTTGGAACATCCGGCGCTGCTCGAATTCGGCCGCAACAAACGCGATCGCCTGCCGCGCTATTGCCGCGAGTGCAGCGTCCTGCCCCTATGCAACGGCGGCTGCCCCAAGGATCGTCTGGCCGCAACGCCGGAGGGCGAGGCAGGCTTGAACTATCTATGCAGCGGTCTGAAGGCGTTCTACACCCACAGCCGCCCTTACCTGCAGAAACTGGCCTGGCACCGGCGTTCGGGCGAGCCGCTGGAGAATTTTATGCGCCCCCCCAAGCCCGGTGCTGCGGCGCCGCCCCCGGCCAGCCGCAACGATCCCTGCCCCTGCGGCAGCGGCAGGAAATACAAGAAATGCTGCCTGTCGAATTGAGGGGCCGGGTGGCGCGCGATTCAGCCCGGCTATTCTGCGGAAACGCTCAGGGCGCGGCGACCACGCCGTCCTGCACCAGCTTATCGATCTCGGCATCGGCATAACCGCAACCGCGCAGTACGCTGCGCGTGTCCGCGCCTATCGCCTTGCGCCCGGCCCAGCGGATCTTGCCGGGGGTGCGGTAGAAATGCGGGGCGATGCCGGGAATGCGCAGCGTGCCCAGGTCCGGATCGTCCAGCGTCGCGATGCTCTCGCGTGCGATCACATGCGGATCTTCGAAGAATTGCCGGATATCGTTCATCGGACCGGCGGCGACCTCGCATGCATGCAGGATACGCAGCGCTTCCTGCTGCGTATGCTGCAGCATCCAGGCAGCGACGATAGCGTCTATCTCCTCGGCGCGCAGGGCGCGCAAGACGTTGGTCGCCAGCGTGGGGTCGTCGGCCAGGTCGTCGCGTCCGATCGCGCGGAACAGGCGCCGCGCCGTGGCGTCTGTGGTCGAGGACACCACGACCCAGCACGCGTCCGCCGTGGGATAGGCGTTCCTCGGAACGCTGTTCTTGGAGCGGTTGCCCCGCCGCTGCATGACCTCGCCGGTCTGGTCGTAATTGATCACCATATTGCCCATCATCGACATCAGCGATTCGTACAGATTCAGCTCGATTTCCTGCCCGCGGCCGGAACTCGCGCGCTCGTGGACTGCGGCGAGCACCGTGTAGCAGCCGACCAGCGCCGTTACGCAGTCGGCAACTGGAAACGCAGGCAGCGACGGCGGGCCGTCCGGCTGGCCGTTGGTAAATGCGAAACCGCTGAACGCCTCGGCCAGGGTGCCGAAACCGGGGTAGTCCCGATAGGGCCCGCTGCGGCCGTAGCCGCTGATATGCAGCAGGATCAAGCCCGGGTTGTCGGCGGAGAGCTTGTCGTAGTCCAGACCCCAGGCCTCCATTTTCCCGGGCCGGTAGTTCTCGACGATGATGTCGGCGTCGCGCGCAAGGCGGGCGAGTATCTTCGCGCCTTCGGGCTTGGTCAGGTCGATCGCGACCAGCTGCTTGTTGCGCGAAACCACTTTCCACCACAGACCGACGCCGTCTTTTACCGCGCCGAGCCGGCGCACATCGTCGCCGCGCGGCGGTTCGATCTTGATCACTTCTGCGCCCAGATCGCCGAGATTCGCGCCTATCATCGGTCCGGCAAAAATGGTGCCCAGGTCGAGCACGCGCAGGTTGGTGAGCGGACCGGTGCGCGGCGTGATGTCTACCTTGTCCAATGCGTTCGCCTCGAGTGTAAGTGGGGCTGTTTCGAATCGCGCTTGGCGTGCGCTCCGCGCCGCTGCGATGCTGCAGGTGCGCAGCGCTATGCGTCCCAGCGCGATTCGGCCACCGCATTGCGGGCACAAACGCGCCCGAACGCCAGGCATTCGCCGATATTGCCGGTGCCCTGGTACAGATAGCTGTAGATCGATCCAAGCTCGCCCGCGCTGTAGAGCCGCGCGATCGGCGTGCTGTCCGGCCGCACGATCTGCCCCCGCTCGTTGCGCCGCGGCCCGCCCTGCGTGTTGAGCATGGACGGCGAAAGTTCGATCGCGTAAAAAGGCGGCTGGCGCAGGGGAATCAGCATTTTGCTGCGGCCGAAGTCCGGATCCTTGCCGCTGGCGCAGCCGCCATTCCAGCCTTCGATGGCGGCTTCGAGCGCGCGCGGATCCAGGCCGATGGCCTCGGCCAGGGCCGCGACCGTAGCGGCACGCTTGATCCAGCCGCGCGCCAGTTCGACCGAGTTGTCTTCGCTCCAGTCATAGCGCTCGATGATCCGCCCCCAGCCCATGACGGGTTTCTTGTCGTAAAGCGGGCCGGCGGTGAATAGCGCGTGATCGAACACCATGAACATCGGACAGGGCGCGGGCGACGGCACCCAGCGCCCGTTTTTCTTGATCTTGCCATGCAGGGTCCTGAGTTTTTCGTCGGTGAAGCGCTGCGCGTCCGGGCCGACCACGATCATGCCGCCGGCCTGCTCGTGACCGAAGTGCAGCGGCGTCATCGAAAAGGTCGTCTTGTATTCGGGCACTTTCAGCGCCATCGAGGGGCCGGCGTAGTTGTTCATGTGCCACAGATCAGCCCCCACGGTCAGGCCCATGGTGACGCCGTCCCCCTCGTTGTAAGGGGTGCCCGAGGTGTAGCAGTAGGGCAGGCCGGGCAGGTAGTTCCTGATCATTTCCTGGTTGTTCTCGAAACCGCCGCAGGTGAGGACCACGGCCTTGCGCGCCTTGATGTAAATCGGCTTTCCATGCTGCTCGGCGCGGATGCCGAGAATTTCCCTGGTCACGCCGTCCTGGATCAATGCGCGCCCCGGCGCCTCGTAGAGTATGTCGATCGCACGCTGCTTCACCGCGCCCTCGAAGAAATTCCACGTATTGGAATAGCCCAGGATGTCGCCGTGATGAAACTTGTGCACGCAGTCGGAGCCGGGGAGTTCCGGAAACTCGACGCCCGCGGGCGGGAATTGGTGCTCCTGCGGATCGCCGCCGATACTCGCGAGCCAGTCGTTGTTCCGGCTCAGCTCTTCAGCCCACACCCGGACCATTTCCCGCGGCACTGCAAACGGACCGCTCATCGCCTCGAGATAGGCGATGGCCTTGCCCACGTCGGACACGTTGAGATAGCCCTGCGCGGCGACGCGGGTGTTGCCCCCCTCCTCGCCCTCGGGCGCCTTCTCCAGCATCAGGACCGAGGCGCCCAGGTCGTGCGCCGTGATCGCAGTGGCGGCACCGGCGCCACCGAAACCAACCACAACCACATCCGCCTCTCTGTCCCATTTTTCGGGTAACCACGGCTGTCGCACGATCTGAGTCTCCTGGTTTGCAATTGATGTGACGCATGCTTTGACGCTTGCCGCCGGCGCCGGGCTCGCAGCATGCCGGCGTGGCGTGGCGCATTGACAAAGCGTTGCGCGCTAGATTAGCATCATTCGCACTTCAAATGATTCATTCGCTTAGCGAATTCGCTATCGAATCCGCCGAGCGCGGCCGCCGCGGCATGCGCTGCGTGCTGCCGAACCCGCGCCGCACGGTATCGACCACGACGCCATGGCGCAGCGGAATTTCTTATCCTCGAGGAGCTTATGTCCGATACCGCAAGCGTCACGCCGGAAACGACCGACCCATCCCTGCTGCAGGCGCGCTACGGCGCCAATGCCGCGCCGGCCGCGCCCCAATTCAATCCCATGCTGCGCGCGTTGCTCGCGCATCGGACCGTGCGCGCCTATCTGCCCGACGCCCTGCCGCCTCGCACGCTGGAAACGCTGGTGGCTGCGGCACAGTCCGCACCGAGCTCGTCCAACCTCCAGCTCTGGAGCGTGATCGCGGTCGAGGACGCGGGCCGCAAGGCGCGGCTGGCGCGGGTCGCGGGCGGGCAGACGCATATCGAACAGGCGCCGCTGTTTCTCGTGTGGATCGCCGACCTGTCGCGCGCGGACCGCATGGCCGCCGCGCGCGGACGCAAAATGGAAGGCTGCGACTATCTCGAATCCTTCGTCGTCGCCGCCATAGACGCCGCGCTGGCGGCGCAAAACGCCGCGACCGCCGCCGAATCGCTGGGTCTGGGCACCTGCTACGTCGGCGCGCTGCGCAACGACCCGGAACGCGTCGCCGCGGAGCTCGGCCTGCCGCCGCGGGCGATGGCGGTATTCGGCATGTGCGTCGGCCGCGAGGACCCGGCACGCGCGAGCGCAGTCAAGCCGCGTCTGCCGCAGCAGGCAGTGGCCTTCCGCGAACGCTACGCGCCGCACCCTGCCGAGACCGAGTTGATCGAAAAGTACGATGCGGCGCTGGCCGCGTTTTCCCGCGCCCAGGGCATGGGCGACGTCGACTGGAGCAGCAGGCTCATCGCGCGCATGGGCAGCGTGAAGGGTCTCAACGGGCGTGAACGCATGCGCGCGATGATGCAGGCGCTGGGCTTCGAGCTGCGCTAACGATTCCAGGACCGGGTTCGGACTTTTGGCTTGCCCGGTACTTTCACTTCGCCGCCTCCTTAGAGGCAAGATCCGACGCTATCAGCCTGAACTGCTCCAGCGCCGCCTCCAGGTCGTCGACGATCTCCTGCGCGATCACCTCGGGCGCAGGCAGATTGTCGGAATCGGCGAGCGCATCGTCCCTCAACCAGAAAATGTCGAGGCTGGCTTTGTCGCGCGCGATCAGCCCGTCGTAGTCGTACGATCGCCAGCGCCCATTTAGTCCCCTCTCCCCGGACCCGGGGAGAGGGTTAGGGTGAGGGGCTGTCTCCTCGAAGTATGTCGCCTTCCGCTCATGCCGGTTCGCCGGGTTGCAGCAGGTGACGAATTCGTCCAGATCTCCGCGCTTCATCGGACTGGTCTTGAGCGTGAAATGCTTGTTGGTGCGCAGATCGTAAATCCAGAGTTTTTTCGTCCACGGCGTTTCGCTCGCGGGCTTGCGCTCGAAGAAGAGCACGTTCGCCTTCACCCCCTGCGCGTAGAACAGGCCCGTGGGCAGGCGAAGCAGCGTGTGCACGTCGCACTCGTGCAAGAGCTTCTTGCGGATGGTTTCGCCGGCGCCGCCTTCGAACAGCACGTTGTCCGGCACCACCACCGCCGCGCGACCGTGCTGCTTCAGCAGCGTCTTGATATGCTGCACGAAATTCAACTGCTTGTTCGAGGTGGTAGCCCAGAAGTCGTCGCGCTCGATAATGTCCTTCTCGGTCGAGACCTTGCCCTCGGCGCCGGTGATCATGGTGCTCGACTTCTTGCCGAAGGGCGGATTGGCGAGCACCACCTCGAAGCGCTCGCCAGGGTCGGCGGCCAGCGCATCCGCGACCACGACGGGCACCGACGTGTCACTGCCGATGCCATGCAGCATCAGGTTCATCGCCGCGAGGCGAGCGGTGCTTTGCACCAGCTCCCAGCCGCGCAGCGCGTTCTCCTTCAGGTGCTTTTTCTGGTCGCGCGTGAGGTTGGGGTTGTGCTCGGCCACATAGTTGTGCGCGAAGAACAGGAACCCGCCGGTGCCGCAGGCCGGATCGCAGATCGCCTCGCCCGGCTTGGGCGCGATGCAGTCCACCATCGCTGCGATCAGCGCGCGCGGCGTAAAGTACTGCCCCGCGCCGCTTTTCGTATCCTGCGCGTTCTTCTCCAGCAGGCCCTCGTAGGCGTCGCCTTTCACGTCCGCGCCCATGGCGGACCAGTTCTCGGCGTCGATCAGGTCCACCACCAGGCGCCGCAGCTTGGCCGGTCCTGGAACTTGTTCTGCGCCTTGTTGAAAATGAGGGCGAGCGTGCCCTTGCCAGCGCCGAGCTTCTCCAGCGTGTGACGGTAGTGATCGAACAGCTCGTCGCCGTCACGCTTTAGCAACTCCGGCCAGGCGTAGGGCTCAGGGATCAGGCTCGCCTGCTTGTACGGCGGGCGACGGCGCTCGTCGGCCATCTTGAGGAACAGCAGATAGGTGAGCTGCTCGACGTAATCGCCATAGCTCATGCCGTCGTCGCGCAGGACGTTGCAGTAGTTCCAGAGTTTCTGGACGATGGTGGCGGAGTTCATGCCCGCATTCTCACATGCCGCCCGCGAGTTCGTCGCGTAGCACCGCGAGCAGCCGGCGCGCATGTTCACGGTCCAGGCCCGATTGCTGGGCGAGCAGCAAAGGACCGGCCTCGTCTGCTTCAGGGATGAGGATGGTCAACAGGCGCTCGATGCCGGCGCGGCCGATGAGCGGCGCGATGTCGCGGGCGAGCATCCGCACGCCGGCCTCTGCATAGTCGAAGTCCTCTGCCTCGAACAAGTCCTGGTGCTCGGAGGCTGCGCGATCGAAATTGCCGCAATCCATGTAACGCCCGAGAAAGAGCAGCAGGTCCCGGGCGTCGCGTCCCGGATGGGTATGCTTGCGGTCCTGCCATGCGGAGAGTTTCAGCACGGCTTGTGCTGCGATCGGCGCCACCCTGAGCTCTACCGCATCGGGCAAGCGCACCGTGATGCTTGCCGCAAACGCCTCGGCCATGCCAAAGCATTCGAACACCGTGCTGTGCCCGGGAGGCCAGGCAAACGTGCGGTCCGCGCGCTCGATACCGCCGAAGGGCACGATGTCGAGGGGCAAGCCGCTGGTATGGCGCAAACGGTGCGTGGCCGGCCCCGGTCGCGCGGAAAATTCGCCGCTCGCTATCAGCGCAGTGCGCAAAGCGTCGTAGGCTTGCCAATCGCGCACCATCATCGCGAAATCCACGTCTTCGGTGGCACGCGTCGGCTCGATGCCATGAGCGTGGCGCAAGATCAGGTCGCGCGCGGCCGCGCCCATCAGGAAGAATTCGACGCCTAGCGGCGCGGCCACCGCCTGCAGCGCGCCCGTCACGCGCGCGAGCCCGCGCAGCTCAGGCTTGGCCGAGAAGTCGAGCGACATGTTCGTCGTACACCAGCTTCGCAGTGTCGATGCAGCGGCCGTCGCCTGTGGCGAGCAGGTCCGCATAGACAAGCACGGGCGGAGTCACATCGGCGCGCTCCACATCTCCGGGGAAGTTCCAGAACTTGCGCCGGACTTCCACCACCGCGGTGTGTCCGGGTTCGGGCGTCTTGAGGAACTTCTGCTGCGCGGCGAGCAGGCCCGGCAGCTTATCAGCGTAGATGGTCAACTCGCCCGGGCGCAGGTACTTTGTGAGCAACGCGCCCGCCGGCTCGCCGCCCCACAGGGCGCCGTGCTGCGCAAGCGGCCAGTCGCGCCAACCCTCCAAAGTCGGCACATAGTAGCGGCCGATCAGCAATCGCGGGCGCAACTGGCGCGCGTAGGCATCCGCCCACTGCGCGAGCAAGCGATCGAGGTAGTAAAGCCGTCGCGTAGCACGCTTGCCCTTGTACTTGGCGACGAAGCCCTGTTGCTGCAAGTCCGGGATCACCCAGCCGACGGTGCCGTGCGCCACGCCCGCCAGTGTCGCCAACTCGCGGTAAGGAAGGTTGATGCGCGCGGGGTCGCACAACAGCGCGAACACAACCTGTAAACCGGTGGGCTGGAACGCCCGGCCGAGCGCCTGCGGCACGAGCGGCGCCGCGGGCTTCTGCCCCTTCACCCAGATGAGCACGCCGGGGTGCTCCAAGTAGGCGTTGCCTGCCGCATCGAGGAACGGCACGCGGCGCGCCTTCAGCGTCTCGGCCATCGGCGGTGTGACGTAGTCGGTCACGAGCAGCGCCTGCTGCCCCAGGCGCTCCAACTGGTGCAGCACCGTCCCGAGCGTGGCCGGTCGCACCGTCCGCTTCACTTCGACCGCGTACAGGGCCTCGTGCGCGCCGTGCGTAAGACGCACCAGCGCATCCGCGCGGGTACGGCCAAGCGCGGGTTCTTCCTGCACGAGTTCTGCCGTGAGGCCGAGCGCCCGCGCCACGTCCAGCGCGGCATCGAGTAGGTGGCGGTCGGCGGGTAGGGTTCGGGCATTCATTTATATGCATTGTCCACGGTTCGTGGACAATAGTCAATAATGGACTAATTTGAATATTAAGCTCTCGGTTACCTCATATATGTCCATTATTACGCTATGTCCACGATTAATGGACAGTTGCAATGGCTACACTATGGTCAAATTCTGGCCATCACATCACCCCCAGTATCCAGCCCTCCCGCTCGCCAGTCGCCCGCTCCAGATCCGTCAGCGGCGGCGCGAAGTAGCCCGCCAGGGCGCCGCGGGCGTCCATGTCGGCCAGCCAGCGCGCAGCGGCATAGGCGTCCTGCTCGTCCGCCGTCCGATCTTCCTTCGCATAGCGATTGCGAAAGATCGAGGGATACACCTCCGCCACCACCGATTTGCCGGGTGCGGGCACCCAGCCATCGAACGGCCAGAAGTGGATGCGCTCGCCGGCCTCGTCGCGCAGGCGCTTCAGCCACGGGATGCCCGCGTGCGTGGACTTGGCCACGGAGCCTTGCACGTCGAAGTGGAACACGCTCTTCGCCGACGAAGTCCAGCGCTCGCACAGGCGCAACTCGCTCGCCTCGCCCACGCGCAAGCCGGGCGCCGGCCCGCCGCGTTCGTGCAACACGCCGTCGCGCACGAAGTCCACGTACACATGATCGCCGTCCGTGGGCCAGTGCCGCACAAAATCGGCCAGGAACTCCGGCCACGACGCGAGGCCATAGCGGCGGAAGTACGCGAGCGGAAACGAGAAACCGTGGTCGATGCCGGCGAGGAAGCGCACGCCCTGGCGGGACTGCTCCAGCAGGAGGTGCGCGATCTCGGCTCGCGTCCAGTTGCATGGCTGCCCGTTGTTCGAACGCGCGGGGCTAACCCGCTTTTGCGGCATGCCGCCCGACTGCGCTGCGTACACCTGCAGATTCTTGAGCCGCGCGGTGGGCGTCTGCGCGCCGGAGTAGTCGATGCCGATGCAGAGTGCGAAGTCACTCATCTCGACCACGTGTCGCCGCTCTCCGCGCCGCTGGGCTTCCTGAGTCGGGCGACTTGATGGCGTCTCGAATCACGTCTTGGGCAAAGAGGAAACCATCACCGTATTTTTCTCGGTTGTGCGAGCATCACACCTACCTCTGTGGCATAGGCACTGACCAAATGCAGCGCCTTCACCCCGCGCGTCGCCGAGCCCGATCCTCGTACACTCTTGCCATCGATCGCAATCACCCGTCCCTCCAAGGCCGGACAGATATGACTGACCCAGTCAGCAAAACGCGTCTCCACTTCCCTAGGTTCCAACACCTCGAATACCCGGCGAATCGTGTCATGTCCGGGAATGCCGTTGCATAAGCGCAGGTACCGGCGCAACATCGCTTCGTTCTCGGTGCCCCAATCCTCGATGTCGTCCCAGCCCTCGGCTCCGGCCATCACCGCGCAAAGCGCCAGCACCAAGATATCCACCAGGTCGTGATCGGTCCGCCCTACTATCCTCGGGTCATGGATACCAATCACGAAATCCAGCAGCCGCTTGCCCTCAGTCGCCATCTCTCGACCTCCAGAAAATCGAGAGTAAACGACGACTTTCAGCTGTTTACAACCCCCTTCGGTAACTCACTGACGGTAAACACACTTTGACGCTCTGGCCCTGGCGTATTAGACCAAATGGATCATATTCGGGAAAACCCGCACGTTCATCTGAAACATTGGCGCAAGGCGACGGCCATATTTATGAACATTTATTTTGCCTCGCCCAGGCGCGGCCTGGCGCACCGGCCTATCGTCTGATCAAAAATGGCAAGATTCCCCTCACCCCACCTCTTCGGGTGGTCCCGCCCTGCGGGCTCCCACCGGCCCTCCCCACCTCGCAAGCGGGGCGAGGGGGTGAAGCACTCCCACAAGCGGCGCCGCGGGAATACTATCGGTTTCCTGCCGCTAAGCCGCGAGCTTGAGCGGCTGCACCTTGATCTGCCCCTTCTTCTGCGCCTGCCAAAGATCGTATGCGGCCTGCATGCTCAGCCAAGACTCGGCCGAGCCGCCGAGCGCCGCCGCGAGGCGCAACGCCATGTCCGCGCTGATCGCCGCCCGGCAGTTCGCGACGCGAGACAGCGCCACCCGCGAAACTCCAAGCTGCTTCGCAAATTCGGTCACTGTTATGCCGCCCGCGCCAAGCACAGTGTCTTGGAGTACCTCCCCGGGGTGCGGCGGGTTGTGCATTCTGGTCATATCGTCCGTCCTCAGTGATAGTCCTGATAGTCGACAAGCACCGCGTCTTCACCTTCAAACGTAAAGACAACCCGCCAGTTCTTTTCGACAAAAACCGCCCAGTGCCCTTTCAAATCGCCCTTGAGCGCGTGCCACCTCCATCCCGGCAAGTCCATATCTTCAGCAGAGCGTGCCGCATCCAATCGAGCCAGCTGGAGGCGAAGCCTTCGTTCGTGCTTAGGCTGGATTCCCGCCTTCGAGCCATCGCGAAAAAAGCGTTCCAGCCCCTTGTGTTTGAAGGATCTGATCACGGTTTAGTGTATCGCCATGAGATACACATGTCAAGATGAAAACAGGCAGGGTGAGCGGAAAACTTGCCATCCACTTCCACGATTCTTAATAGACTAGCCGCGCGCCTGCGTTCGCTGCTCGATCGCCTCGTGCCGCGCAAGGATGCCCCGGCAGCGCTCGACCACCGGAATGTCGACCATCTTCCCGTCCACCTGGATCGCACCCTGGCTGCCGCCGGCGGCCGCTTCGAACGCCGTGACCACCTTGCGCGCCTGCGCGACTTCCTCCACTGATGGCCGGAACTCGGCATTCAGGATCTCGATCTGCGACGGATGGATCACCGATGCGCCGGTGAAGCCTAAGCGGCGCGAGCGGCGCGCGGTGGCGCGAAACGCCTCCAGGTCCTTGAAATCCGCGACCGTGCCGATGAAGCCCAGCGGCAGCACACCCGCGGCGCGCGCAGCGATCACGATCTGCTGCTTAGGATAAAACAGGCCCTCGGCCTCGGGCACCATGCCCACCGACAGCGCGAAATCCTCGGCTCCAAGCGTCAATGCAATAACCCGAGCATGCGCGGCCGCGATCTCCTGCGCGCGGAAAAACGCGCTAGCGCTCTCGATCATGGGCACGAGTTTGGTATGCCCCTGCGGCAGGCCGCGCTCGGCCTCGAGTTCGTCCAGCACCTCGGCCACCATGTGCACGTGGTCCGCGCTCTCTGTCTTCGGCAGCATCAGCGCGCAGATCTCGCGGCTCACCACCGCTTCCAGATCGCGCAGGCACAGCCGCCAAGGCCGGTTGATGCGCACCACCACATCGGCGCCGGAACGCGCGACCTTGGGCGCCGCGGCCGCGACCAGGGTGCGCGCAAGCGCCTTGTCCTTGGGCAGGATGCTGTCTTCCAAGTCAAGGATGATCACGTCGGCGCCGCGCGTGTGCGCGCTATCGACAAACTTGTCCACGTTCACCGGCACGAACATCATCGAACGCCAGATCGGCAGCTTTTTCTTCTCGGTCATTGCAGTTCCTTCGTCTCAGTTAGATCTCGACCAACCCCGCGGGTCAGATAATTTTTCGACCGCGCAAATCCTGCTGCGCGGCGCCATCGACGCCGAGGCGGTCCAGCACCTCGGCGGTGTGTTCGCCCAGTTCCGGCGCGGGACGGCGCAGCACGCCCGGCGACGCGGACAGGCGCGGCACGACCGCATGCATCGGGATCGTGCCCATGTCCTTGTCGGGAAGATCCACCACGATGCCCCGCGCCTGCACGTGCGGATCGGCGATGAACTGGTCGATGTCGTAGACCGGCGCGGCGGTGATTTCGTTCGCTTCGAAGAACGCCATGCCTTCGGCCAGCGTGTGCGCCGATATGAAGGCGCGGATCGGCGCCTCGCTCGCCTCCGCGTTGGCGACCCGGTCCGCATTGGTGCGAAAGCGCGGGTCGGTCAGCAGTTCAGGCACGCCCAGCGCCTTGTACAAACGGTCGACCATCGCCTGCATCGACGCCGACATCGAAATCCAGCGCCCGTCCTTGGTCGGAAACACATTGCGCGGGCAGGCGGTGTTGGAGCGGCTGCCGGTGCGCGGCTTGATCTTGTGCGTCAACTGGTAAATCGCCGCCTCGGGGCCCAGCACCGAGAACATCGGATCGAGCAGCGGCAGATCGATCACCTGGCCGCTGCCGCTGGATTTTCGATGCCATAACGCGGTCATCACGGCAAAGGCGCCGTAGAGTCCGGCGATCATGTCGGCGAGCGCCAGCGGCGGCAGCACCGGCTCCCGGTCCTCGAAGCCGTTTCTTGCGGCGAAGCCCGACATGCCCTCGACCAGCGTACCGAAGCCGGGCCGGAACTTGTAGGGCCCGTCCTGCCCCCAGCCGGAAATGCGCACCACCACCAGGCCCGGATTGCGCGCGAGCAGCACCTGCGGTCCGAAGCCCATTTTCTCCAGCGTGCCGGGGCGAAAATTCTCGATCAGCACGTCGGCTTTCTCTGCGAGTTGCAATAACAGCGCCTTGCCTTCGGCCTCGCGCAGGTTGAGCGTGACGCTTTTCTTGTTGCGCGCATACACCTTCCAGTAGGCGCTGACGCCGTCCACGCGCCAGTCGCGCAAGGGGTCGCCTTTGCCCGGCTCTTCGATCTTGATCACCTCGGCGCCGAAGTCCGCAAGCTGCAGGCTCAACATGTTGCCCGCGACGAGGCGGGTGAGATCGAGAACGACGATGCCGTCCAGGGGGCATTTCGCATCCGGCTGAAACGCTATCATGATAAATCGCTTCCTTCCGCGGGGAACAGCACGCAGCTCGCCTCCGGGATTTCCACCCAGACTTCCCCGCTGTTGAACAACCGGTCCGACTCGATGCGCAGCGCGGTTCCGCCCACATCGACTAGATACAAAGTACGCGCGCCGAGATAACTGCGGCCGGTGAGACGCGCCTGCACCAGATTCTGGCCGTCGCCCGCAGGCCGCGCAGCATGCAGGTCGAGCCGTTCTGGCCGCAGAGCGATCAGCACCGCCGTGCCTGCCGCGAAGCGTTTCCCGGAGAGCGCCATGATCTGCTGTCCGCCCGGCAATTCCACTGTGAACCGACCGCCCGGCCCATCGCCGCGAATGTGGCCCTTGAGAAAATTGCTGCTGCCGATGAAATCGGCGACGAATGGATCGGCGGGATGGTCGTAGATTTCCTGGGGCGTGCCGAGCTGGCTGACGCGGCCGCGGTTCATCACCGCGATGCGATCGGAGAGCGCCAGCGCCTCCGACTGGTCGTGGGTGACATACACCGTGGTCAGTCCGACCTGCCGCGTGACCTGGGACAACCAGACGCGCGAGCGCTCCCGCAGACGGGCATCCAAATTGGACAGCGGCTCGTCCAGCAGCAGCACCTGCGGCCGGTACACCAGCGTGCGCGCCAGCGCCACGCGCTGCTGCTGGCCGCCGGAGAGCTGATGCGGGTAGCGGTCGGCGAAGTCGTCCATTTCGACCAGCTTCAGCGCGTCGGTCACGCGCGCACGCCGATCTGCCGCAGCCACGCGCCGCAGCTTCAGCGGGAATTCGCAATTTCCCGCCACGGTCATGTGAGGCCACAGCGCATAGGACTGGAACACCAGCCCGCAGCTGCGCCGCTCGGGCGGCAGGTTGCGCCGGCTCGCCGCATCGAAATAGACCTCGCCGCCCACGCGCACGCTGCCCGCGTGAGGCACGTCCAAGCCGGCGAGCGCGGCCAGCGTCGTGGACTTGCCGCAACCGCTGGGTCCCAGCAGCGTCAGAAATTCCCCGTCCGCGATATGCAAATTCAAACTGTCCACCGCCGTCACGTCGCCGTAGCGGCAGGTCATGCCCTCGATCACCACGTCAGCCATAGACCCGCACTCCGAATAAGAATCGCACACCATACACAAAAGCAAAGGTCAGCAGCACCTGCAGCATCGCCAGCGCCGCCACCGGGCCGGCGTCGCCCTGAATCCAGAAGCTCAAGAGCGTGGTGCCGATCACCTCGCTGCCCGGCGCGAACAGGAACACCGCGGTCGCATAGTCCTTGAAGAAGCAGATGAACAGCACGGCGAAGGCCGAGACCAGGGCCGGCTTCAAGAGGCGCAGTGAAATCGCCCAGGAGGTCGTCCACCAGTCGGCGCCCGCGGTGCGCGCGGCGCGGTCCAACTCCGGATGAATCTGCAGCAGCGCTGGCGCGACGGCCCCGAGGCCGGTGGGCAAATAGCGCATGGTGAATGCGATGATCAGGATCGCGATCGTGTTGTGCAGCCCGCCGAGGAACGGAAATACGATCATCGCCCACAAGAATCCGAGGCCGACCACCAGTCCCGGCACCGCGCGCGGATAGAGCGCGACGAATTCCAGCGTGCGCGCATAGCGGAACGGCGAGCGTTGGCTGATGATCGCCACCAAAGCCACCAGCAGCGTCGCCAATGCGCCGCCGAAGAGCGCGATGCCGATGGAGTTCAGGATCGAGCGGACGTAGGTCGGGTAGGACACGATCATTTTCAGATGGGCCAGGGTCCACACCTCCCATACCGGCACCAGCGGCGTGAGGAAGCTCGTCACCGCGCGCAAGCACAGTCCTGCCAGCGGCGCCAGCACGCCCAGGATTACGTAGATTGCCAACAGCGCGGCCAAGGGCCAGCGCAGCCACCCCATGGGGAAACGGCGCGGCCGCGACGCCTTGCCCTTCACCGTCACGAAACGTCCGATGTTGGACAGCAATCTGCCCTGCAGCCAAACCAACAGGGTCACAATCCCCAGCAGCGCCACGGCCGCCGCACCGACCAGGCCGTAGTCGGGCGTAGACGCGCCTATGCCTTCGTCGTAGAGGAAGGTCGACAGGAAGTGGATGCCCACCGGCCCGCCGAAAATCAGCGGCACGGAGAGCAACTCGAGCGCGATGGTGAAATTGAGCATGGCACTGTAAACCAGCGCCGGGCGCATCAGCGGCAAGGTAATGGACCACAAAGTGCGCAGCGACCCCGCTCCCGACACGCGGGCCGCGTCCTCCAGCGCCGGATCGGCCATGCGGGTGGAATTGAGGCAGTAGAGGAAAGTCAGCGGCGCTTCGCAGATCGCCGCGACCACGGCCATGCCGCCCAGGGTATACAGGTTCCACGGAGTTGCCCCCGTGGCGGCCTGCACGCCCAGCGTCAGGTAGCCCGAGGGCCCGTACATGATGGAAAAGCCGAAAGCCATCACCAGCTGCGACAGGTACAGCGGCCACAGCAGCAGTTCGCCGATGAATTTCCCGCCCGGGATATCGGTGCGGCCCACGGCGATCGCCGCCCCGGCACCGATCAGCATGGCCAGCAGCGTCGTCATGAACGCGAATACCATCGAGTTGCCCACCGCCTCGCGCAAGGTCTGGCTGGTCAGCAGATGGATATAGTTGTCCGAGGTGAGCGCGCCTATGCCGTCGTACAGCGGCTTGCTCATCAGGGACTGCAGGATCACCGGCACCAGCGGCGCAAATACCAGCACCAAGGTGAACAGCGCGGTGGTCCATTGGAGCACCGTCCCGCGATCCACCGGCCAGCGGGGCGCGATCCCGGAGGCGGGCGCGGAAGTTGTCATAGCGGAACCAAGATCTGGGAGATACCTAAGAAATTGTCATTCCGAGTCCCCGAGGGGGCTCGGAATGACAGCATTGAATTTACCGGAGCTGCCTCACATTCCAAAGGCTTTCTTCCAGCGCGCCTGCATCGCCGGCCCGTTGGTCACCATGTCCGGGTCGTACTCGACCAGCACCGCCTTGTCCTCCCCGCCGAGCTGCTTGACGATAGCGTCGAAGGTGGCGCGCGGCACCTCGCTCGCCTGCACGTCGGACCGGTAGGGCGTCAGGCCGCCTTTGCCGAAGCCCACTTGACCGTCGTGGGACAGGATGTAGTCCAGCATCAGCTTCGCCGAATTGACGTTGCTCGCGGCCTTGCTGATCGCCATGCCGCGCAGCACGATAGGCGTGCCGTCGGTCGGATAGGCCCAGCCCAGCAGCTTGGCGCGCGCCGGGTCGTCCAGCTTGGGAAACAGCACGATGCCGGAAATGAAATAGCCGACCGCGTACTCGCCCGCGGTGATCTTCTCTATCATCGGCCCGGCGGAGCGCTCGGGACGGGTCACCTTGCCCAGCGCATCGAGCAGCGACCATGCGGGGTCGCCGTATTTTTTGGTATAGGCCCAGTTGATCGACAGACCGAACGCCTCGGTGGCCGCGTTGTAGGTGGTGACCTTGTTCTTGAACACGGCCGGATTTTCCTGGGCGAATTTGGCCAGCTCCGCCAGGCTGTGCGGCCGCAGCTTCTCCGGCAGCAGCGCCTTGTTGTACACGATCACCATCGGGTCGGCGGACACGGTATACAGGCCCTTGCGTATCGCGGCCCACTTCGGCAGCTTGCCTTCCTCGGGCGACACATACTCCAGCGCTTCGCCCTTGGCGATGAACTGCAGCCACTTGTCCACCGCGCCGACGATCAGCAGGTCGCCGGTGCGCGCGTTCGAGGCGCGCTCCGAGTAGTAGCGCTCGAACACCTCGCTGCTGCCGAGGTCCAGCGTCTGCACCTCGATCCACGGATAGAGCTTCTTGAAGCCCGCGAGCACGGGCTTCCAGTTGTATTCCGCCATGATCGAATAGACGACCAGCTTGCCTTCCTTCTTCGAGCCTTCGACGATGCTCGTATAGGATTTCGGATAATACGAAGGCAGGGTCTGCGCCTGCGCCACGGGAGCGCCGAGCAGGCTGCCCGCCAGAACGGCGGCAGCCGCTACGATCCCTGCAATCGAACACGCCGCGCCGAACTTACGCTGCCCGGGTTTCGCGGTCTGGCTTGTTGTCTGGCTTGTTGTCTGGCTGTAGCAATGCTGGTGCATGTTGTCGCCTCCTATTTCGCCGGTTAATGATGGATTGCACGAAGCGCGCCGCCCCTTGGGATCGGCGGCACGATAGTTCCTTAGAGCCTATTTCAAAACGAGGGGATACATCCCCTCATACTCCCCTATATCGGAGGCCATTTCGGTAATTCTGAAATGGCCTCTTAGCTGTTTATCCAACCACACTGAACTTCCCTCTCATGCCTTGCGGACTTTGACGCCCGCGGCGGATTCGTAGAACTGGATCACCGTCGACGGGGACTCGTCCCCGTGGCCCTGGTTCCGCATGACAGTGTAAATCTGCTTGGCCAGATTTCCGAGCAGGAGATTCACTTTTAATTCATCCGAAAAATCGGTGATCAGCTTGAGCGTCTTGCAGGCCAGGTTGAGGTCGCTCTCGCTCCCCGCGAAATTCCCTTTGAGGATTTCGGGTGGCAGGCTGCGCATGGCGTGACTGCCCCCGGTGCTCAGGGAAATGGCCTGGCACAGGATCTCCGGGTCTATCCCCGCCTTGACCCCGAGAACCAGTCCTTCGCACATGGCCAGACGATTGACGTTATAGAGCAGATTATTCACCAGCTTCAAAGCCTGCCCGGCTCCGGTGGGCCCGGCGTGAAAGATGTTCTTTCCCAACTTTTCGAAGATCGGCTCGCGCACCTTGCGAAAAACCTCCTTGCTGCCCCCGACCATGATGGTGAGCGTTGCGTTCCTGGCGCCAGCCGCATGACCGCTCACGGGCGCGTCGAGAAAATCCACGCCCTTGCGCGCGAGCGCCGCGGCGATGGCCTGGGTCGTCTTGGGCAGTGTCGTGCTCATGTCGATCACGACCGCTCCGGGGCGCAAGGCCGCCAGCGCGCCATCCGGGCCTACGAGCACCTGTTCGACGATTTCGCTTCGCGGCAGCACGGTGATCAGAATCTCGGATTGCGCTGCGACCTCGGCCGGCGTCGCGCTCCAGACCGCTCCAGCCGCGATGAGATCCGCGGCAGCGCCGGGGTGACGATTGCAGACACAGACGCGATACCCCGCGTGCAGCAGATTCCGCGCGAACGGACTCCCCATCCGCCCGACGCCTATGACGCCCACGCGCAGCCCAGCCATATCGCGCAGCGCGTCAGTCCGGTTTGGCACCGGAGTCCTTGATCACCTTGGCCCACTTGAGGATATCGCGCTGGATCAGTTCGGCGAATTCCTCGGGCGAGGAGCTCTCGGGCTCGAAGCCCTGCACGCTGATTTTGTCGCTGAACTCCTTGGTTGCGACGATTTCGACGATTGCCCGGTTGAGTTTCGCCACGACGTCCTTGGGCGTCCCCGCCGGCGCCACGATCCCGTTCCAGGCTTGGACTTCGTAGCCGGGCACGCCCGCTTCGGCGACCGTGGGCAGGTCTTTCATCGCCGGAACGCGTTTGGCCGTGGTGACGGCAATCGCTTTCAGCCGGCCGGATTTCACCAGGGGCACGGCCGGCGACATGCTGCTGAACATCAGGTCGACATGCCCGGCCACGATATCGGTCAGCGCCGGCGCGCTGCCCTTGTAGGGGATGTGCAGCATGTCGACGCCGACCATGCTCTTGAACAGTTCTCCCGCAAGATGTGCCGGGCTGCCGCTGCCATAGGACGCGAACGTCAGTTTTCCCGGCTTCGCCTTTGCCGCAGCAATGAGATCCTTGACGGAATTTATCGCAACCGCAGGGTTGGTCACCAGCATCAGCGGCACCAACGCAACCAGCGCAACCGGCTCGAATCCCTTGATCGTATCGTAGGGCAGTTTGTAGAAACTCGGGTTGATCGCGAATGAAGCCGGCACCAGCATCAGCGTATAGCCGTCTGCGGGCGCGTTGGCGACAAATTCCGTTCCGCTGATGGTATTGCCGCCGGGGCGGTTTTCGACGATCACCGGCTGCCCCATTTTCGGCGCCAGCGCCGCGGCCAGCGTGCGCGTGAGGATGTCGGCGCCGCCGCCGGGCGTGTAGGGCACCACGATTTTGATCGGCTTCGCCGGGTAGGCATCGGCCGCGGCGGCGGCGCCTGCGGCGAGTACCAGCGCGCCCATCGCGCACAGGGTTGTTGCGAGCAGAATCTTCCAGTTGCGTTCCAGCTTCATGTCCAATCTCCTCCTCAAGTCTTGCGCGGACGGCAGCCCGTCCGCGCGGATCGCCGATTGCGCACGGACAAAAAACCGTCCGCACGCAATCGGCGATCTTGTATTAAACCCCCGCACTATCCCCGTTTCTATCCATAACCATGTTTTAGTTCCGGCATAACGCGCTTCGCGCATTAGCCTCCACTGAAACTTCGTTTTCTGTACGGATACGCTTTTCATCCGTACAGAAAACATGGTTGGCGCGCGATAGCGCGCAAATCCCATCATCACAGGCCGCAGGAACCTAAAATCCCGCGGACAGCAACCTCAATCGTCGGCAATGGTATTTCTGAGCACCCCGACCCGGTCCACTTCGATTTCGACCACATCGCCCGGCTTCATCCACACCTGAGGGTCGCGCCGCGCACCCACCCCGCCGGGGGTGCCGCTGACGATCACGTCGCCCGGCGCGAGCGGGATCCAGGTCGACAAGTGGGCAATCAAGCGCGGGATCGAGTGAATCAGAAACGCCGTGGTGCTGCGCTGCATCTCGACGCCGTTCAAGCGCGTGACCAAGGTCAGTACGCTCCCGGGCGGTATTTCGTCGGCGGTCACCATCCAGGGGCCGAAGGCGCCGGTGGCGGCGAAGTTCTTGCCCGCGGTCCACTGGGTGGTGGCGTGTTGCCAGTCGCGCACCGAGCCGTCGTTGTAACAACTGTAGCCGGCGACGTAAGCCCAGGCATCCTTCTCGTCTATGCGGCGGCCGCTTTTTCCGATGATCAGCGCGATTTCGCCCTCGAAATCCAATTTGGTCGATTCGCGCGGACGCAGTATCGGCTGATCGTGCCCGACCTGCGAATCCGCGAAGCGCACGAACACGGCCGGCACCTCGGTTTTCTCGTGTTTGCCTTCCTTGCGGTGATCGTCGTAGTTCAGGCCGATGCAAAATATCTTGCCCGGATTCGGGATGACCGGCAACAGCCTGACCTCGGCGAGTTTGAAATCCGACGCTTGCCCGGCGCAGGCGTCGCGCGCCTGCGCCAGAGCGCCCTCGGCAAGCAAGGCGCGCAGGTCGCGGTAGCGCGCGCCGATGCGGCGCGACAGGTCGACGATGCCGTCCCCGACCACACTGCCGTAGCAGGCGGCGTTTTCATGCATATAGCTGGCGAGTTTCGTAGCGTTACTCCTCTCAAGGCAAGGCTTGCACTTCGGCGGCCGCTGGTCGCGGCCGCCCTGGTGCCGATTACTGTTTCTTGATGCCCATTTTCTGGAAAAAATTCTTGTACCACTCGTGTTCCGCCGGAACGTCCTTGGCGAGCTGCGCCTGGTCCTTGTAATCATAAGGCAGGTTGAATGTCACCAGCAGCTTCTGAAATTCCGCGCTTTCCGCAACCTGCTTGAACACAGCCTGCAGTTTCTTGCTGATCGCGTCGGGCAAGCCCGCCGGGGCCAATATGACGTAGCCCAGCGGGGGATTGTCCGGGCAACCGATTTCCGTCAGCGTCGGCACGTCGGGGAACATCGGATCGCGCTTAGTCACGTGGAAGATCGCGAGCTGACGGAAGGCCCCCTGCTGAACCAGCGGCAGATGTGCGCCTGAACCGGCGATAAACTGCACATGCCCGCCGAGAAGGGCGGTATTGGATTCGGTTCCGCCCTTGGTGGGGATGTGCTTGAACTCCAGCCCCTTGCACTGGCGCAGCACCTCTACCGCGATCTGCTGCTGCGTGTGCGTGCCGGTGGACGCGTAGGCCATGCCCGGATTCTTTTTCGCATAGGCGACGAATTCATCGATCGTCTTCCACGGCGCATCGCTGCGCACCACCAGCGAACCGACGTAATGGCTGTATTGCATCAGCACGGTGAAGTCGCGCAGCGGGTTGTAGGCCACGTTGATCAACTGGGGTCGAACGCTCAGAACGCCAGTGGACACGACCGCCAGCGTGTAGCCGTCGGGCTTCTTGCTCGCCAGCAGGCCCGTCGCCACCGTCGCCCCCCCACCAGCCTTGTTCTCCGGCACCACGGCGACCCCGAGCAGTTTTTCCGCGCCCTGCGCCATCGCGCGCGCTGTCAGATCGGTGGTGGCCCCCGCGGCATAACCGATGTAAATCGTGATCGGCTTGTCCGGATAGGTTTCGGCGAGGACCGGCGCCGACGTAAGCACGGCCAGTTGCAGCCCTAGGGCGGCAGATACCAGATTGAGGCAGTTCCAGGGTTTCATCGCGTCATCCTCCTATTGTGATTGGCAAGACTCTTTGCAGCGGCTTATGTCGCTTCCTCGGCCTGTTCGACCAGCATTTTCCGGCGTTCCCTGATCCTGGGCAGGATGGAGGACGCCAGCAAGACCACTGCCAGAATCAGGCAGCCCGCAGAGATCGGGCGGGTAACGAAAATCTGCAGGCTTCCTCCGGAAAGGATCAGCGACTGGCGCAAAGCGTTCTCGAGCAGCGAACTCAGGACATAGGCGAGTATCAGCGGCGCGGGCTCGTAATCGAATTTGCGCATCAGGTAACCCGCGACCCCGAAGAACAGCATCAGGTACAGATCGAAGGTGCTGTTATTGATCACGTAGCCGCCGAGCAGGCAGACGAACAGGATCATCGGGAACAAGATCGAGTAAGGAACCTGCAGCAGCTTGACCCAGAGCCCGATCAAAGGCAGGTTGAGGATCAGGAGCATGACATTCCCCACGTACATGCTGGCGATCACGCCCCAGAACAGATCGGGGTGGTCCTTGATCATCATCGGGCCCGGCACGATGTTGTGGATCATCAGCGCACCGAGCAGCATGCCCATCACCACATTGGCCGGAATGCCCAGCGTGAGCAGCGGAATGAACGCGCCCTGCGCGGCGGCGTTGTTGGCCGACTCGGGTGCGGCCACCCCCGCGATAGCGCCCTTGCCGAATTGCTCCGGCGTCTTGGACAGGCGCTTCTCCATGCCGTAGGTGACAAAAGACGCCAGCACCGCCCCGCCGCCGGGCAGAATGCCGAGGAAAAATCCGACAATGGAACTGCGCAGTATCGGCCCGATGGATTCACCCCAGTCTTTGGCCGAGGGCAGCAGATGCTTGAGTTCCGTGGTCACGATCTCATGCTTGAGTTTCTGCTCCACGTTGAGCAGAATTTCGGAAATGCCGAACAGGCCCATCGCGAGCGGCGCTATGCCGATGCCGTCGAGCAGTTCGGGAACACCGACCGTAAAGCGCGGCACACCGTTCATGGTATCCAGGCCGACGGTTCCGAGCAGGATGCCGACGCCCGCCATCATCAGCGCCTTGGCCATCGATTTTTGCGCCAGGTAGGTGAGAATCACCAAACCCAGGATCATCAGCGAGAAATACTCGGGGGGGCCGAAGCGCAGCGCCACCGAGACCAGGGGCGGCGCGAGCAGCTGCAGGCCCACGATCCCTATCGTGCCGGCAATGAAGGAGCCGAAAGCGGCGATCCCCAGCGCCGGTCCGGCCCTGCCCTGCAGCGCCATCTGATAGCCGTCTATGGTGGTGATGACCGACGCGGCCTCCCCGGGTATGCCAACCAGGATGGACGTGGTCGAGCCGCCGTATTGCGCCCCGTAATAGATCCCGGACAGCATGATGATCGCCGTGGTCGGCGGGATGCCGTAGGTGATAGGCAGCAGAATGGCCATGGTGCCCACCGGCCCGATCCCCGGCAGCACCCCGATCAGCGTCCCGACGAACACCCCGATGAAGCAGAACAGGAGATTCATCGGCTCCAGTGCCACGCTGAATCCGGTGATCATGTTGGCGAAGAAGTCCATGAACAGTCGGTCCCCCGCCTAGAAACCCAGGATTCCGGGCGGCAGCGTTGCCTTCAGGAAAACCTTGAACACGAGGTAGGAAACAGCGAGGGTCACGATGGAAATGATCAGCGTCTTCCTCCAGCTGATCTTCTCCAGCCCGCGCATGATAATGACCAGGAGCAATAAGCTGGTGAGGGAAAAACCCAAGGTCTCCAGCGCCAGGATGTAGGCCAGCGTGAGCACGCCGACCGCGAGCGAGCGCCGCCAGTACACGCCCTTCCACAAAGCCGACAGCCCGCGCTTCAGGTGCGGCCCGCGCTGAAACGACTGCAGGAAGACGAGCAGCGCCATCAAACAAATGAAGGCGCCGGCGGTGAACGGCACGAAGCCGGACCCGGGTTCGCCCGTCGTTCCCATGCCCAGGCGCACGGACGCATAGATACTGCCCGCGCCCAGGGCGAACCAGAACAGGCTACTCACGCGATCCGAGTTCATCGAACGATCTCCCGTGTTCCGTTGCTTCCGACCCGACTCACATCCGGCGCCAGGCTAAGCCGCCGCGCCGAGCACGGACTCGCCCGGTTTGGGTACCCGCGGCAGCGTCGGCACCACCGTCATTTCCGGAACGGTACTCCGCCCCGGCAGCAGCGCGAGGAAGCGAACCGCCTGTGCAATGTCCTCCGGCTGTATCATTTTCGCGCGCTCCTCGTCGCTATAGCTGACCGCCCGCTTGGCAAGGATCTCGGTATTGACCACGCCCGGCATCAGCGCGGTGCAGCGTATGCCGTTGCCGCCCTCTTCCGCCGATACCGACAGGCTGAGGCCGTTCATGCCGTGCTTGGAGGCAGTGTACGCGGTGCCGGCGATGCCGGAAACCCGCTTGCCGGCCATGGAGGAAATGTTCACGATCAGCCCGTCCTGCTGCCGGCGCATGGCCGGCAGAACCGCATGGATCGTATTGAACGCACCGGTCAGATTGGTCTGGATCACCTGGTCCCAGTCCTCGCCCGTCAACACGCTGAGCTTGCGGCCGCGCACATTCAAGCCTGCGTTGTTGACCAGCACATCCACCCGTCCGTAGCGTGCGATCAAATCTGCTGCGGCGGCTTCCATCTCGCCGCGCCGGCACACGTCGAGGGCCAGCGCTTCGCCGCGCCCGCCGTCGGCGCACACTTCGTCAAACACAGCCTTCAGCTTTTCGGCGCGCCGCCCGATCAGCACCACAGTCGCGCCGCCGGCCGCGAACATGCGCGCCACCGCACGACCGATGCCGGAACCGGCACCCGTGATCCACACTACTTTGTCGCTAAATTCCGCCATGGCTGCCTTCACTTCCCGAGCAGTTTGCGCGCGATCAGCATGCGCTGGATCTCGCTGGTGCCGCCGCCGATCTGTGCGTGGCGCACATAGCGGTAGAACAGCGTCAGCGGCAGTTCCAGCGACTCGCCCATGGCGCCGTGAACCTGGATCGCCGAATCCAGGCAGCGCGTGCCCCACTCGGTGGACGTGAGCTTGACCAGCGCCGCCTCGGCGCGTATGTCCTCGCCGGTGTCCGCGCGCGCCGCCATTTCGTAAGTCATGGCGCGCAGCGCCATGATGTCGATGTACATGTCCACCAGGCGCCACTGGATCGCCTGGCGTTCGGAAATCGGCTTGCCGAAGGTGATGCGCTGCTTGGCCCAATCGACCGACAAGTCCAGTCCGCGCTGCATCTTGCCCAGACAATACGGGCCGCGCAGCAGCCGGTCGTGGATGGTGAGCCACTTCTGCCCGAAGCTGAAGCCCTTGCCGACTTCGCCGATGACGTTTTCCTCGGGGACGCGGCAGTTCTCGAAGCGCACGATGTATTGCGCAGACTTGGGCCCGAGCCAGGTTCGGAGGCCGGGCTCCTCCACGTGCACGCCGGGTGCGTGGCGATCGACCAGGAACATGGTGATGCCGCCGCGCTGGCGTTTTTCCGGGTCGGTGACGGCCTGCACCATCAAGATGTCGGATTCGGCCGCCATCGAGATCCACATCTTGGTGCCGTTCAACACCCAGTGCTTGCCGTCCTTCACCGCCTTGGTCTGCATCATGCCGCCCGGGTCCGAACCCGCATTGGCCTCGGTCTGCGCGAAGCAGGTGGTCTTGTCGCCTTCGATCACGGGCTTGAGATAGCGCTCGATCTGCTCCCCCTTGCACGCGTACAGGATGTTGGGCACGTTGGCGAACGGAAACGGCACCGGCGTATACATGAACTGTTCGAGTATCACCACCTGCGCCAGCATCGACAGTCCCGAGCCGCCGTGCTCCTCCGGCACCATCATGTACCACAGGCCGGTGTCGCGTGAAATCTTGACCAGGCGATCGACCACGTCCTGCTTGAACACGGCTTTCAGGTTGATCGTTTCCTTGACGCCGTAGGCGTGGCCCGGATGCGCCAGGTATTCCTGCTCCAGCGGCAGCAGTTCCTCGCGCACCAGGCGCTTGGCCAGCGCTTGATATTCGAGGATCTCGGGCGGCAGCTTGTACACCGATTCGTTGGCAGTGGTCGATTCCAATTTTTTCTCCTGTTGGTTTGTTGTGTCGGGTTCAGGCGGTCGCGAGTCCGGGAAGATTGCGCGCCTGCGGCAGGCGCTCCAGCGACATCAGCGCATCGAACAAGTCTTTCGCGGGAACGCGCAACGCACCGACCTGCGCGCAGCCTTCGAACTTCGCCCACAGTTCCTCGCGGGCGAGCGGCAGCTCTGCGCCACCGCGTACTTTCGTGACCTTGATGCTGCCCGGGCGCGCACCGCCATCGGCCTCTATCGACACCTCGTCGTAGATCGCCTGCCCCGGGACTGCAGGGTCCTCGCGCTCGTCTACTTTGACGACCACGCGCTGCATCAGCGCCTGCACGTCGGGCCGGCGCACGAAAGCGTCGGTCAGTTCGGCCGGGCTCGCGCGGCCCGCAACCAGCGCCGCAGCCATCGCGAACTCCATGCTGAACTTGGCTTCGAGGCCGGTCTGCGGCGCATGGTTGCGCAGTATCGTGGCGTAGCGCGGGCTGGTCGATACGGTGACGCGGCGCACCCGTCCCGCGTCGACCCGGTCCGCCTGCAACAGGTCGAGCATGCCGTCGAGCGCGCGATGGGTGCAATAGCACAGCGGATATTTCTTGATCGCCACGCCGTCCCGCGCCAGCTTCCAGACCCTGCCCGCCTCGAGCGCCGACTCGCGGTCTACCCGTCCCGCCGGCGAGACCGCGCCAAGAAAGCCCTGCGGATGCTCGAGCGCGTCGAGCGAGGCGGTAAAGCCTTTCCCGGCGAGCCGCGCCGACACCACGCCGGCATGCGCGGATTTGCCCGCATGGAAGGGTTTGGTCATGGTGCCGAAGTTGGACATCAGCCCGGCGCTTTGCGAGGCACCCAGCGCAATCGCATGCGCAGCCTGCGTCGCGTCCAGCCGGCGCAGCGAGGCGCAGGCCGCCGCCGCCGCGATGGCGCCGAAAATGCCGGTCGGATGCCAGCCCTTGTTGTGATGTGCGTCCGAATCGCGCCGCACCAGCTCGGCCCAGGTTTCATAGCCCGCGGCATAGGCCAGCACCATCGCCTCGCCCGAGGCGCCGATGGCCTCGGCCTCGGCGAGAATTGCCGGTACGAGCACGGCGCTGGGGTGGCCGCGCTGCGCGACGTCGTCGAAATCAAGCGCATGCGCGGCGGTGCCGTTGATCCAGGCCGCCTCCGGCGCCGAAGCACGGCCGGGGCCGAACAGCAGCGTGGCTTCTCCCCCTGCCGGCGCCAGCATGGCGCGCACCAACTGCGGCGCCGGTTCGATCGCGCCTGCGATCATCACGCCGACACAGTCGGCAAACCCGGTATGGGCAAACGCAACGGCATCCTGGGGAACATCCGGGTAACGCAATCCGGCGATAAATTTTCCAAGGCCGACGGTCAATGCGACGGGCATGTTGTATTCCTTTTCGTTCTAAATACGAGCGGCTCAGGCCGCGTCGCGTATTTTCTGCCGCAGGCGATCCAGGGTGCCGCCTTTCATCACGCAGCCGGGCAGCGGATGACCGACGATTTCCTCGGCCAGCAGCGCCGATTCGATCAGCTTTTCCAGGTCGATGCCGGTGGCGATGCCCATTTCCTCGCACATGAACGCGAGGTCCTCGGTGCACACATTGCCGGCCGCGCCGCGATGCGCGGCGAACGGGCAGCCGCCGAGGCCGGCGACCGCGGCGTCGTAAATCGCGACGCCCATTTCCATGCCGGCGTAGGCGTTGGCGATCCCCATGCCGCGCGTGTCGTGCAGGTGCAGCGAAATCTGCAGCTGCGGGTACTTGTCGCGCACCGCGCCCACCACCCGCTTGATCGACAGCGGCGTCGCCCAGGCCATGGTGTCCGCCAGCGATATGACCTTGAGCTCGAACTGATATTGCGCGGCGATGTCCAGCATTTGCCGGATCATGTCGAGTATGTGCGGGATCGGTATGTCGCCCTCGAAATTGCAGCCGAACGCGGCCATCAGCCCGCCGCGCTCGATCGGCACCTGGTATTGCTGGTACATCTTGACCATCGCGTGCTGCGCCTCGATGTTCTCCTTCAGCGTGCGCTTCTGGTTGCGCAGCAGGAATTTCTCCGACGCGGTCAGCGACAGCGTGCCCTTGACGTCGAGCTTGCCGCTCGCCAGTGCGCGTGCGAGGCCCTTGTCGTTCAGCCACAGCCCGGTGTAGCTCACGCCAGGGGCGCGGGTGAAGCCTTTCACGACTTCGTCCGCATCGGCCATGCCGGGAACGTTTTTCGGCGGCACGAAGGACATGGTCTGAATCTGTTTCAAGCCGGTCTTGGAAAGCGAATCGATCAGTTCGATTTTGCGCGCCGTCGGAATCGGCCCTTTCTCGAACTGGAAGCCCTCGCGCGGCCCTTCTTCGTTGATGCGTACAGCCTTGGGTAGATCTGACATGGTTGCGCTCCGTTGCGTGATGGCGTTAGAACGGTTTAGTAGGAACAACAGGCGAAATCCGGTTTCAGGACGGCGGCGGGACGAAGGGATAGGGCACGGCTGCGCCGCCGCGATGCGGCATCGCAAGCGTCGCCTTGCCCGGCGTGGACTCCTTGCCTGCGTCGTTGGTGATGCCCAGGTCGATCTCGACCAGACCGTAAGCCGGGGTGTCGCGCTTGGCGCTCACCTTGCCCCATACGGACAGGGTTTCGCCGACGAGGTTCATCGCGCGGAACTGGAAGCTCACCTTCCATACCCAGCCAGTCGGGCCGACCCAGTCCTTGAGCAGCTGCAGGATGAATTGCTGCTTCAGCGAGCCGTTGATCAACAGGCCGGGCAGCTTGTCGTGCTCGATCGCGAAAGGCTTGTCGTAGTGGATCTTGTGCCAGTTCTCCATCGCCGCCGACCAGCGCATCAGGTGCACGCTGGTCAGCGGGCCTTTTTCCAGCACCGGCAGCGTGGCGCCGATGTCAAAATCCTCGAAATAGCGGGGGCCGCCCATAGCCATGGCTCATCTCCTGATCAGGGTGCGACGGGCCTTCAACAGCAGCTCGTCGTCGCCGTTGCGGTATTCGGCCTCGATGGTGACGAACAGCATCGGACCCTTGCTGGTTTCTTTTTCCACGATGTCGGCGTAGCGCGAGCGCAGTTTCACCGTTTCGCCGTGGCGGGCGTAGCGGAAGAATTCGATTTCCGAGCCGCCGTTCAAGAGCGCCAGATGTTTGATCGGCTCGAGTTCGGGCAGTCCCGACGAGGCGCCCGAACTGAGCCCGTCGAATTCCGGGTCGCGCGCGCGCAGCGCGATTGCGTCGGGCGCGCCAAATGCGCGTCGGAACATATGCGTAGCAAACAAAGGCGGCGCCACCGGCCCGCCGAAGCGCGCGTTGTTCGCGCAGGGCTCGGAAAATATCGGATCCTCGTCCATAATCGCCTGCGCATAGCGGCGCACCGCGCCGCGCTCGACCGGATCGCAGGCGATTTCGGTCTCCGATTGCATGCCGATGTATTTCTTCAACGCTTCCGTCAGCAAGGCCATAAGTTCTCCGTTCGTTGCAGCGTCCGTCGCGGCGCGGCGGGTTCGACCGCTGCGCCCTTAACCGGGCGTCCCGACGATGCCCTTTGCGAGCAGCGCCGCCGTGCGCTCCTCGGAAATCCCCAGCTCGCGCAGCACCTCGGCCGTATGCTCTCCCAGCAGCGGGGCGTGGCGCCTGACGCTGCCGGGATTGGCCGAAAGTTTTACCGGCAAGCCGGCCATCCGGATCGTGCCTGCGGTCGGATGCTCGACTGCGACGATCATGTCGCGCGCGGCGACCTGCTCCTCTTTCACCACCTTGTCGATGGAATTGACCGACGTGCAGGGCACGCCCTGCGCGGTCAGGCGCGTGACCCACTCCTCGACCGTGGCCGTGGCGAACACTTCGGCCAGCATCGGAATCAGGGTCGCGCGATTGGCGGCGCGACGGTCCGGCGTCAGGAAGCGCTCGTCCGCCGTCCACTGCGGCTTCTCGATTGCGGTGCACACACCCTGCCACATGCGCTGGGTAAATGCCGCGACCACCACCCAGTCGTCTTTCGCCTGGAACGCCTGGTAGGGCACCGACAGCTGCGAGGCGGCGCCGCGGCGCACCGGCGGCCGCCCGGTCGCAAAATAGGAGGTCAGATGGTAGGAGAGCATCGCCAACTGGCCTTCCATCAGCGAGGTGTCCACGCGCTGGCCGCGGCCGCTCGCGTTTCTCGCCTGCAGCGCGAGCAATACGCCGATCACGCCGAACATCCCGCCGCCCATGTCCGCCACCGAAATTCCCGCTTTCACCGGCCCGCGGCCTTCTTCGCCGGTAATGCTCATGTTGCCGGAGAAGGCCTGCATGAAAATGTCGTTGGCGCGGTCGTGCCGGCGCGGGCCGGTCGGACCGAAGCCGCTGATGCCGCAGTAGATCAGGCGCGGGTTGATCGCCGAGAGCGCGTCATAGCCGATGCCCAGCGCGTCGAGCGCGCCGACGCGGAAATTGTCCACCAGCACGTCGGCCTCCGCCGCGAGCTGGCGCAGGATCTCCACGCCTTCGGGCTGTTTCAGGTCGATCGCCAGGCTGCGCTTGTTGCGGTTCGCCGCGGCGAAGTAATAGCCGACATGGCCTGGAAAATAGGGTGGCCAGTGGCGGGTTTCGTCGCCCTCGCCCACGCGCTCGACCTTGACGACGTCGGCGCCGTAGTCACCGAGCGTCATGCCACAGAACGGGCCGGCCATGGCGACGCCGACCTCGATGACCTTGATTCCGGCGAGCGGAGCCGGTTGCACCTGGTTGTCCATCCACTCCCCCTCGCTAGTGACCTTCATTCGCCCCGCGACCGGCTTGCGGAAAGCCAAGATCGGATCTGAAGCAATAAAGCTTGCTTCTACTCGCTCTGCGAATTTATAATTTGTATTGTGAATTATACTAATGGATGCAACCTGGAGTGTCAACCGCGCAACCGGGGCACCAGCCGCGAGCCGGCCTGCCCGCACTGTAAGGACTGAGCGCATGACCAATACCCCGAAGCCGGATATCCCGGGCGCCGATGCCGAAGGCGCGGACCGCCAATATGTGACGGCGCTTGCCCGTGGCCTGGAGATCCTGCGCTGTTTCAGCGCGAGCAGGCCGGAACTCGGAACGACGGAGATCGCGCAGCTCACCGGATTGCCGCAGCCCACCGTATGGCGCCTGTGCCACACCCTGATCAAGTGCGGGTATCTCGCCCCGTCGCCGGCGAAAGACAAGCTGCGCATAGGCGCCGGCGTGCTGAGCCTGGGCTACGAGGCAATAGGCACGATAGACATCGGCGATCTGGCGCAACGCGAAATGCAGACCATCGCGGACGACTTTCAAGCGGCGCTGTCGCTGTCTGTCCCGGACCGCCTGGACATGCTGATCGTGAAGCGCGCGCAGAGCAATTCCAGGCTGGTGGTGAACCTTCAAGTCGGATCGCGCCTGCCGATCGCCGCCTCGACCATGGGGTGGGCGTATCTGGCCGTGATCCCGGCGCCGCAGCGCGCGCAACTGGTGCAGAGGCTGGAGGCGCACTATGGCAAGCGCGACTGGAGTGCCATGTGGCAGAAGGCTAGCGCGGCCATCAAGAACTATGAGAAGACCGGCTATACCCTCAGCATCCGCGCCTACGACCCGGATATCAACGCCATCGCGATTCCGATTCAGCCCGACCACGGCGGACAGTTCTTCGCCATGGCCTGCGGCGCGCCCGCGGCCGCTATCCCGGTAAAGACGTTTCAGGCGGAAATTGCGCCGCGGCTGATGCGGGTGGGCGAAATCATACGTTCCGCACTTTCACACTCCGGTGCCGCTCTCAAGGGGCGCTGAGCACCGCGCCCAGACGCCGGTCGCGGTTACCGCGTCAATCGATCTTCGTACCGGATTCCTTGACCGCTTTCGACCATTTCTGAATCTCGGTGTGCACGAATGCGCCGAGCTCTTCGGGTGTGCTGGTCTCGACTTCGGCGCCTTCGCTGACCAGGCGCGCGCGGATATCCGGGGACTTCAGGATTTTCACCAGTTCGGCATTCAGGCGCGAAATAATCGGCTTCGGCGTTCCGGCCGGAACCACGATGGAATACCACGCCGTCGCGTCGAACCCGGGCAGGCCCGCTTCAGCCATCGTCGGCACTTCCGGCAGCGCCGGCGAGCGCCGGGCGCCCGAGACCGCGAGCGCACGCAGGCGCCCCGCGTTCACCATCGGCGTCACCGTCGGCACCTGGCCGATCAATACTTCGATCTGCCCCGCCACCAGCGCCATCATCCCCGGGCCGCCGCCGCGGTACGGGATGTGAACCATGTCGATGCCGGCGGCAGTCTTCAGCATTTCACCGACCAGATGGTTCGAGCTGCCGTTGCCGGCCGAGCCGTAGTTGAGCTGGCCCGGCTTGGCCTTCGCCAGCGCGATCAACTCCAGCAAGGTCTTGGCCGGCACGGACGGATTCACCACCACCACCAGCGGCACTTTCGCCACCAGCGTGACCGGCGCGAAATCCTTCTCCGGATTGAAGGTCAGCTTGCTGCCGTATAGGGTCACGTTGATCGCCATCGGGCTCACCGGCGCCATCAGCATCGTATAGCCGTCCGGCGGCGATTTGGCAACGATCTCAGCGCCAACGTTGCCGCCCGCGCCAGGACGGTTGTCCGGAACCACGCCTTGCCCCAGTGCTTCCGAGAGCTTCTGCGCGATCGCGCGCGACAACAGGTCGGTGGTGCCGCCCGCAGCATAGGGCACGACGAAACGAATGGGCTTATCCGGATAACCCTCGGCCGCGGCCCACTGCGGCGCTAGCGCCACGGCCGCGGAAACCAAACCTACGAGCAGCGTTCGCATCGGACTCTCCTGTTCTTAAAAAGCAATTGGACTGCGGGTCAATCCGATACAGCCTGGCGATGAACAACCGGGCGGACTATGTCACCTGCCGCGCCAGTTATGCATTATGCAGTCATTCGAACTTTCGCATCATAAAACCAGATCCAATTGCCCACAGGATCGATCGCTCATGCCGTCTTCACTCCTTCGGGTCCGCTTTCATTCCCTAAATACAGGATGTCTCGCGTCCGGCGGCAGATGATCGCCTGCTCCGTCGCTGTCCGATCAGGATTGACCACAGTGGGCAACCTGCGCTGACCCGCCTTCACTAACCCATCATCTTGCCGGGATGCCCCGATAAGACATCCATTGCCAGTCGCGAATGATGTTCTTGATTCCGGCTGGCTAACCGGCGTCAGCTTTGAAGAATAATCATCACCGCATATTCCCGGCCGGCTATCCCATGTTCACGGTCTACGCGAACCGCGAGGCGAAATGTCCGATCTGACCATTAGGACCGGAACGGGTGCAGTTCTGACTACGGCCTCTGCGTCGCTTCCCATGACTAGGCGGCTGATCCCGCGCCGGCCGTGGGTGCCAAGCACGAGGAGATCCGCCCCGCATGCGGTCGCCTCAGCCACAATGGCCTCAGCAGCCCGCCCACCCACGGTTTCGAGGATGATCGATTCGGCCTTTAGGCCGTACTCCTGCACCAGCGATTTCGCCTCTGCGACAATCAACTCCCCCGCCTCGCGCAGCAGGCTGACGGTGTTGCTCAAGTAGACCACCGCCTCCGCGCCGGGCCCAAGAGCGACTTCGTCGAGGACGTGAACCAACCGCAGGACGGCGTCCTGATCCTGCGCTACTGCGATTGCCTCCGCGAGACCGCGGTCAGAAGCGGGACTTCCGTCAATGGGGACAAGAATCCTCTTCTACACGCGCATTGCTTGCGCTCCTCTATTGGAGGTTGGGGCAGTTTGCGTTGGTGTCAATTCAGCCCTTCACGCAGGCTTTCGGCCGCAGCAGGGCGACGCGGCGCGCGAGTCCGGACTTCTCCGTGGCTTCGGCGACGAGGTCCACGTCCTTGTACGCGCCGGGGGCTTCTTCGGCCGCGCCGCGCATGGAGCGCGTGCGGATCAGGATGCCGTTCGCCGCGAGTTCGTGGATCAGCTGGCGCCCGTTCCACTGGCGCAGCGCCTGGTGCCGGCTCATCGCGCGTCCCGCGCCGTGGCTGGCAGAAGCGTAGGCGCCGTTCTGCTCCTCCGGGTTGCCGGCGAGGATCCAGGAGCCCGTGCCCATGCTGCCGCCGATGATCACCGGCTGGCCGACCGCGCGATAGCGCTCGGGCAGCCCCGCATGTCCGGGCCCGAACGCGCGCGTCGCGCCCTTGCGGTGCACGTAGAGCCGCCGCGGCTTGCCGTCCACCACATGGGTCTCGACCTTGCAGGTGTTGTGCGAGACATCGTACAACGTCTCAAGCGCAGCCTCGGGCAGCACTCGGGCGAATGCCGCGCGCGCGAGATGGGTGAGGATCTGGCGGTTGGCGAGGGCGATGTTGATCGCGGCGTTCATCGCGCCCAGGTACTGCTGGCCTTCGGGCGACTTGATCGGCGCGCAGGCGAGCTCGCGGTCGGGCAGGCGCAGGCCGAGCCGGCCGGCCGCCTTGGCCAGCGTGACCAGATAGTCGGTGCCGACCTGGTGGCCGAGGCCGCGCGAGCCGCAGTGGATCGATACCAGCACCTGACCTTCGGTGAGGCCGTAGGCCTCGGCGGCTTGTGCGTCGTAGATGCGCTCCACCACTTGGATTTCGAGGTAATGGTTGCCGCTGCCCAAGGTTCCCATTTCGCCGCGCTGGCGGCGCTTGGCCAGGTCCGACACTTCGGCCGGAACGGCGCCGGCGACGCAGCCGTGCTCTTCGATGTATTCGAGGTCGGCGGGAACGCCGTAGCCGTGGCCGAGCGCCCATTGCGCGCCGCCGCGCATCACCTGGTCGAGCTCACCCGGCGAGAGCTTGATCCTCCCCTCCTCGCCGACACCGGCGGGGATGTCGCCGAACAGCTGGTCAGCGAGCCGCGGGAGGTGCGGTGCGATGCCCGGCAGGTCGAGGTTGGTGCGCAGGCAGCGGATGCCGCAGGAGATGTCGAAGCCGACCCCGCCCGCCGAAATGATGCCGCCCGCCTCGGCGTCGAATGCGGCGACGCCGCCGATGGGAAAGCCGTAACCCCAGTGCGCATCGGGCATGGTCATGGCCGCGCCGACCAGGCCGGGCAGGCGCGCGACGTTGGCGATCTGTTCCAGCACTTTGGCGTCCATGCCGCGCAGCAGTTCCGCGCTGGCGTATAGGCGCACCGGCGCGCGCTGTTCGCCAGGCAAAGGCGTGAGCGCGTAGCACCAGGGATTGATTTCCTTTAACCGGCCGAGGTCCATGGTCGTTCCATTGTCTTGCTACACATCGACGACGCAGCGGGCTTCCCAGGTTCCGTCCCGCTCGGTCACCGCCAGGCCGGTGAGGGTCGCGCCTTTCACTTCCACGCCGCGTTCCAGTCCGGCGCGCCAGGGCTCGCCTTCGGCCCAGCCGCTCCAACGCTCGCCGTCGCGGCGCAGTTGAAAGCGGCCGAAGATCAGCGCCCGGCTGCGCGCCTGGCCGAGCAGCAGGTTGAGCCAGGTCACGAGCGCGAGTTCCGGGTCGGCTTCCTCGAACTCAATGGCTACGCGCTCGCGTGGGACCACGTGCTCCAGACTGGTCATCAGGGCAAACGCCGCGGCTGCGGCATGCTCGAACGCCTCCTCGATGCGTACCCCGCGCCCGACGATGCCCATGTCGGCGTCGTGTTCGAAATAGGCGATCGGCTCATGCATGGCGGCGCGCAGTGAAATTCAGCTTACTGCCCTGTGCGGCGGGCTGTTTGACCGTTATCAATACCGCGGCTGCGCCGAGGCCGGAGAATGATCGAAGAAGTGCATGAATTCCGATGTCTTTCGCTGCGGTGCGCCATATGGCCTCCGGTTCCTCCATCCATCTGCAATCGGGCGACGCGCTGATCGCGGTCGATGTGCAGAACGACTTTCTTCCCGGCGGCAGCCTCGCCGTGCCGGAGGGCGATGCCGTGGTCCCTGCGATGAATCGCTATGTTGCGGCGTTTGCCGCGCGCGCGCTGCCCGTGTTTGCGACGCGCGACTGGCATCCGGCTAACCACTGCTCGTTCAAGGCGCAGGGCGGGATCTGGCCGCCGCATTGCGTCGCCGCGACGCGCGGCGCCGAATTCGCTGGCGCGCTTTGCCTGCCGCAGGCGGCCGTCATCGTCTCCAAGGCGGCGACGCCCGAAACCGATTCCTACTCCGGCTTCGGCGGCACCGGCCTTGCCGCGCGCCTGCGCGCGGGCGGGGTGACACGCCTCTACATCGGCGGCCTCGCCACCGATTATTGCGTGCTCAACACCGTCAGGGACGCGCGCGCCGAGGGTTTCGAGGTGCTGCTGCTCGCCGATGCGGTCCGCGCGGTCGAGGTGAAGGACGGGGACGGCGCACGCGCGCTGGACGAAATGCGGCAGCTGGGCGCGCGCGCCATACGCTACGAGGACCTCGCGCCGTGAGCCACAGGCAAAGCGCGCTGCTCACCGACCTGTATCAGCTCACCATGCTGCAGGCCTATTTCGACGAGGGCATGGCCGATACCGCAGTGTTCGAATTTTTCGTGCGCGCCCTGCCGCCCGGGCGCAATTTCCTCCTCGCCGCCGGGCTGGAGCAAGTGCTTTGCTACCTCGAACAATTCCGCGTCACCGCGGCCGAACTGGCCTGGCTGCGCGCGCACGGCGGTTTCAGCGAGCCGTTCCTCGCCGCGCTCGGTGAGCTGCGCTTCACCGGCGATGTGCACGCGCTGCCGGAGGGCACGGCCTGTTTCACCAACGAGCCGCTGCTGCGCATCACCGCGCCGATTCCGCAGGCGCAGGTGGTGGAGAGCCGGTTGCTGAGCCTGCTGCATTTTTCGACGCTGATCGCGTCCAAAGCCGCGCGCAGCGTGCTCGCCGCACCGGGGAAACTGCTGGTCGATTTCGGCATGCGCCGCGCGCACGGCGCCGAGGCCGGCGTGCTCGCGGCGCGCGCGGCCTACCTCGCGGGTTTTTCCGGGACCGCGACGGTGCTTGCGGGAAAAGAATTCGGCATCCCGGTGTTCGGCACCATGGCGCATTCCTACATCGAAGCGCACGCGGACGAAGTCTCCGCTTTCCGCGGATTCGCGCGCTCCTGTCCGGCGAACGTGGTTCTGCTGATCGACACCTACGACACCGAGCGCGCGGCGGAGAAAGTGGTGCTTCTGGCGCCCGAGCTCGCGCGCGAGGGCATCCGCGTGCGCGGCGTGCGCCTGGACAGCGGCGATCTCGCGGCGCACGCGCGCGCGGTGCGCGCCATCCTCGACCGCGGCGGATTGCGCGACGTAACTATTTTTTCCAGCGGCAACCTGGACGAACTCAAAGTGCGGCAACTGCTCGCCTCGGGCGCACCGATCGACGGCTTCGGCATCGGCACCAGCCTCGCTACCTCGAGCGACGCGCCCTTCCTCGACTGCGCCTACAAGCTGCAGGAATACGCGGGCACGCCGCGGCGCAAGCATTCTGAGGGCAAGGCCACCTGGCCCGGGCGCAAGCAGGTATACCGGCAATTTGCGCCGGACAACACGCTGGATCACGACGTGGTCGCGCTGGAGAGCGATCCACAGCCGGGGACGCCGCTGCTGGTGCCGGTGATGTGCGCCGGCAGGCGGCTCGACCCGGCCGAGTCGCTGGCCATAGCGCGTGCGCGTGCGACGGCCGAAATCGCGCGCCTGCCGCCGCAGCTCAGGCTGCTGGAGCCAGCGCCGACGCCCTACCGCGTCGACATCGCGCCTGGTTTGCGCGCGCTCGCGCAGGAACTCGATCGCATGCCGTATTGACGCGGCGCTCGCGCCGGCTGGAAGAACGAACAGATAACCGATATCACGCACCCGCCGACGTTGACTGCAATCACGGTTTTGCCGGTATGAGGAACTTGCGGTGGGCGAAAAACGGGTCAATCCCCAAGCGGGCGGTGCTTGCCTGCGCTCACGCGCGTGGCGTGCTGCCGGCCAGCCCCCACCGTATCCTCGACGAATTGCACTGCAGACCCGATCTCGAGCCGGTCGAAGGATGGTTCGACCACGTTGTCGCGGCTGAAATAGAACTCGCGCCCGTCAACGGTCTCGATGAAGCCATAACCCTCGGCTGCAAACAAGCGCACCACTTTGCCGTGCTGCGGCACCTCGTGCGCCTTGACCTCGCGACGCCGGGCGCGCACGACTTCCTCCAGCTTGCGCCCCGCGGCGTTGAAAGCGTCGCGCAGCGCCACGTAGATGTCCTCGTGATGGTCGCGGTCGACGACCACCTCATGCCCCGGTACGCGAATGTCGAGGCGCACGGTAAACTGCCTGCCCTGGTGGTGGTGACGATCCAGTTCCTCGACCACGACGTGGCAGCTCATGATGTGCGGATCGAATTCCTCGAGTTTCGCCGCCTTGGCGCGAATACGCCCTTCGACCGCTTCGGAGCTCGGAAAGTTCCGGAATGTAATCTGCAGCGGAGTTTGCATGGTCGTCGGTGTTGATTCGTGAAAGTTGTATGGTTGGGCGCCGCTGCCCGGGCCAATCCGCCCGCTGCGTTGATCTAAACCATGCGCCATTTTCCGGTGCAGTGTTTGATTTTCATCAAGCCTCGGCGTCGGCGTCAACGCCTGCCAGGCTCGCGGCAGGCTGTACAACCCCGAACCTTCGCCTCCCCGCCGGAATGATGACCGGAACGGCAACTCGTCCTCGAGGGTCTTGCCAAGCCCAGTCCGTAATTGGCGGTATTCGAATGCAGCCGGTTCGCATCCTATGAAAGGTTCGGGATGGCTATTGTTCGCCGCGCCCTTCAGAGCCCTCGCCTTGCACTGGGGCTTCTATTTTGGCCGGGTTGAAGCATGAGGAACCCGCTCAGAAATTCGATTGGCTTGGATTCGATGCGGTCCGGCGCCATGGTCCAACGGAAGTCTGTGTCGCCCGCTCTGTGGGACACCGAACAGAGCTTTCTGCCTTGGGCCTATATCGTTCCGGCATTCGCTTACCCACGGGGCCTCGTATCGCTGAGTGTCCTGTCGAGTAGCCACCCACGGAGACAAGCATGAGCACAATGCCCACAATTCCAACAGCCATACCACCTCACAAAAAAGACCTACATGCTGCGCAGGCGCTGCTCAGGCATCTGACTGGCGCGTTCAACGAGGGTGGCCTTGAAAAAATGAACGCTGAGCTGCATAGCCTGTGCGCCGCACTCTCGCACAGTACGCCGGAGCACGCGGCGGCTATCGACGGCTGGCTCGCGGAGCGCGCGCGGGAGTCGCGAGAGGCCTCCATTGCGGCGAGGGCATCCTTTGCCTAAGGGAAGCGCAGCGCCGTTGTTGGATGCATATCGTTGATATCAAAAACACCAGCAACAGCGCTGGGCTCTGGGCGACGCATGCAGCGGAAGTATTGCCTGAACAATTCACGTTGAACCAACGCGACCCGAACCCACTCTCAAAGGAGTGCACTTGAAGGGCTGTATAGGTGACCACTTGGTAAAACACTCGGCTTGGATGCAACAGGGTCCAGCGCCATTTTCCAGCGGAACATGGGCATAAGAGAAATGACAGAAAACATACTACGACGATTTTTCGCAGCCACCAGAAGGTATTTCAGTCGATTTCAGCTAAAGTCGGCCAGCTCAGGTTCTCCCCTCAAACTCGCCCGCCCTGAAGGCTCCGGCTTCCCCACCCTTAGCGAGAACCTTCCACCCCCTATCCGCAGACGGTGCTTCGACCCAATGAGGCGACTAGGCCTCATGGCGAGAGAGCTTGCGACCCTGCTCAAATTTGTTAGCGGACGCCGTTAGGGACGCTTGCACTCGCGAGCGGCGCAGTAGAATCGCGTGGCACCGCCGCGACCATCGTCGCTTCGCTGAACACCCAACGTGGTACAGGCCCATTAGCCCATTGAAAACGCCAATTCGCGAAGCGCAGTCGCATTGGCATCAAGCTGCGAAATATAACCCTGGTTTTTGTGCAGTACTCAACGGAGCATCTTGTAATGAAGCAGTTGAAAAGAAGTGTTTCCGCCATTTTCCTTGCCATCATTTTGGCAACAACTCTGGGCTGCGCGGCAAACCTCCCAAAGGAGAGCGCGGGAGAGTACATCGACGACGCCGTCATAACGACCAAGGTGAAGGCGGCAATATTGGACCGACCTACCCTGAAAACATTTGATATCCATGTCGAAACTTTCAAAGGCGTGGTCTACCTTCGCGGCATCGTCACATCCCAGGCCGCTATTGACGAAGCAGTCAAAGTCGCGCGCGGTATCAGCGGCGTGAAGTCGGTCAAGAACGACATGGGTCACATGTAACTGCAGCCTTCGGACCGCGGACCCGCGGCCGCCGACCTAGCCTAACGCAGGCGCTGGCCGCCGCAGCGCTGCTGCATTGGCTTCACCGGCCATAGGTCCAAAGCACCATGTCAACCATGCGGGGCGTCCAAGCTAGCGCCAGACGCATACAAATAATAGTCGCCGCACCTTCTTCATTTTCATTGATTTCAATGAGGAATTTTCGCTGGGCGAATCGCCCTGCATTGAAATTTCATACTTCACACGCGAATACACGAGCTAACGCGAGGTTGCCGCTCCGCGGATGACGAGGCGCAACCACTGGATTACATGTGGATTTCACGGAATCGTGTGCCGGGGTTTCTAATCTGGCATGGCCTATGCATTGGATAGGGTAAGCAAGACCGAATGAACACAGAACCATAACGGAGAACATCATGAGCACCTACACCAAAAACCTGACGATGACCGCACCGGAAGTCGCGCTTGCCGCGCTGGAACACGCAGCGGAAAAATTCAACACCGCCACTGAGCACGTCACGCTGGCCACAAAAACAGTAGTGATGCTCGCCGGTGCCCCGCTGCTCGGCCTGATGTTTGTCCTGGCAATCCCGGTAATCAGTGTCGCACTTACCGTGTACTACGGCGCGAAACTGATGGCGGCCAACTGGGCAATGATCGCCAAGCACGTCAAGAATGTAACCCTGTTCTTCGCATCGCCCTTCATCGGACTGGCCTACATCATCGCCCTCCCGGTCGTCGGCCTGGGCACGATCGCCTACCTCGGAATGAAAGCTGCGAAGAAATAGCGCGAACTAACTGCTCGATCTAGCTCGTGATGAGGCGGCCCTGCGGGGCCGCTTCGCGTTTGTACACGGCATGTAGAACAATCACGCCTAACCCTGATATGTAGAGCCACACCGTCGCACTCATGTCACTTCAGGAGAAGGCGCTGCGGCTGGAACAGGTCGAGGAGGATCGAGCCGTTACTTGTCCGCCCAGGGCGTGTCTTTCCACAATTGACGGATCTGCGCGTCGTCTTCGCGCAGGGTCGCTTCGAACTGGGCGGGCGCGAGGTAGCGCAGCGGCGCGTAATACTGCAGCGACTTCGCCTGAAACTCAGGGTCCGCCACGGCGAGTTCCAAGGCCTTGGCCAGTCGCTCGCGGATGTCGGCGGGCAGCCCCTTGGGCGCCGCCACGCCGCGTAGCGAAGACAACACGAGCGGGTAACCCTGCTCCGTGGCCGTCGGAAGATCAGGCGCGAGCGTGGTCCGGGCAGCGCTCAGCTGGGCAATGATGCGAAGCGGGACTCCGCCCTTGATCGTCTGGAACGACTCGCCGATGCTGATCGCGCCGAGAACGACCTGCTTGCCGGCAAGCGGCGCGCGCAGGTCTCCTGCGCCCTTGAACGGAATATGGTTCACGACGACTCCGGCAAGCTTTCCAAACATGATCGATGCCAGGTGGCCGGGGGATCCAACGCCGGGTGTGCCCACGCTCAGTGCGCCCGGGTTCGCCTTGTCGAAGGCGGCGAGGTCGGCGAGATTCTTGATCGCCGAATCGGTATGCACGGCGAAGCTCGCCGGGTCGTCAACCACGTTCCCGAGCAGGTCGAAACTTTGCCAGGTGTACTTGCTCGGACGTTCGAGCGGTAGCGCGAGAAAGCTCGGCGAATTGACGAAGCCTATGGTGTAGCCGTCGGCCGGCGCGGCGGCGAGCGCAGCGAAACCGATGCCGCCCCCCGCGCCGGCGCGGTTCACGATCACGATCTTCGCATTACCGCCGATGTACTTTTCGAGATAGGGCACCAGCGCCCGCGCGACCACATCGGTGCCGCCGCCCGGAGAGAATGCGATGATCATGGTAATGGGGCGCTCCGGATACGCAGCAGCGCTGATGCCTGGGAAGCAAATCAGAACGGCCGCGAGCAGACGCAATATGGTTTGCATGCCTTCCTCCTTCAGATGGTTAAATTATTGGCTACAGAACGGTATGAGAGGACGCTTAAGCCGCTCACACCAGTGCAAGCGCTATGCTACACCCTGCCAAAACAATGAGCTGACCGCAGGAACAATGCGACAGGCGCTTTAACGTCCATGCCCAATTCGCGAGGAGGCTGTGAAAAGAAAATTTGTCAGGAGTAAATGAACTTGACCGGTTTTGTAGCACATGAATTGTCCGCTTTTTGCGAGTTGCCGGTGCAGCGGCGGAGGGCAGAGGGCGAAGCCCGGAACCTGTAGCCGATGCGCCGGCAACTCGCGGCCGCGTGGCGGACGACTCACGCGGCCAGTTTCCATTGTTGTGTTGCTAGCGCTTGAGTCAGTGGGATGCCATCGCAGTCGTAGGCATCGAACTGGCGCGGGCCGTGGAATAGTGCCAACGTGCTATCGACGCCAGAATTGGCGTTTTGGGGCAACCACAAAAACAATCAATCCGTAGCGAATCACGTAACGACGAAGACCGGGCGGATTAGATTCTGTCATGTAGATCAAATGAATCGGGGCTTACTGTTCCAGTTCGCATTGCCCCGTACGAGCGCGAAGTCTTCACGATATCGATGACAAACCTGAGCGACGCCTAGTTGCGCGCGCGGAACGGGTACGGCGGCGAGATGTTCGCTGTCGCGTGCCGACTTCGCGGCATTGAGAGCACTTAGGGCGTACTGCTTACTCGCGGCGGCTGAATGCGAACAATGTTTTCCATGCAATCTCCCTCCGTTGACATTGCCGCCAATCAAGGCAGACGAATTTGCACGCGAAGTTCGGATTCGAGATATCGCGCTACGATGAAGGATTCCCTGGCGATATCGAAGGGCCTGGCGACCGCGCCGGCCGACACAATCTCACCCTTGTGCAGGGTCAACCCGCGTTCCCGCGCATGAGCCATAAGCCCTGCCAAGGAGGAAAATGGATCCGTCAGATCCTCTCCGGTCAAACCGCCAGCGCACACCTCACCGTCCGCGCTGACGCTCACGCTGCTAATGATGTCGCCGATCCCGTCCGGATCTATCGTGTCCCCGACAACCGACGCTTCAAATCCGGAGTTGTCTGCAACAAAACTCGGCCATCCGACCGCGCGCCGATCGATATAACGCGAGAGGACCAACTCGAATGCGGCGTGCGCTGCGGAAAAGGCGTCCTCGGGGGCAATCGGTACGTCGCCAGGCAGGATGTCGCGTGCGAGAATAAACGCTATCTCGAATTCAATGGTAACCGGGGCGCGATTGGGCAACAAGACGATGTCGCCGGAGCGATGCAGATGCGATCTAAGAATGCGGCCAGCGAGGGGGCGTTCGATGCCCGCGCTGCGCATGGCCTTCGGACTGCCGAGACCGAGCTTCCAGCCCACTGACCTCTCGCCCAATCGGGCAATCAGGTCATCCTGCACTGCATAGCCTTCGCTCAGGGTGCGCGGCCGCATTTCAGCCGGCAACTCACTCAACTGCTTGCCGCTGCGCCATGCCGTTGCCAGCAGCGATGCAGCAGGACCGGTGGAGAAACCCTCAGTCATTCAATTGACTCCCCACGACAACGACCAAATCACACCCTCGTGGCAACAATCTCCAAACTTACTCGGGCGGACGGCGCAGATGCCAGTCGGTGGCATCCTGGTAGGCCCAACCTATGCGCAGTGCCATCGCCTCGTCATAGCCGCGGCAGATGATCTGCAGCGATGTCGGCAGGCCGTCGGTTGCAAATCCGTTCGGCAGCGACAGGGCGCACAGGTCGAGGAAGTTGCCGAAGCGAGTGTAGTGAGCGGGCGCCTTGCTCTGGTCGACATCTTCGAGCGGCAGCGCGGTGGTCATGGTCGTCGGCGTGAGCAGCGCATCGATGCCATCGAGCGCCATCGCGAATTTCAGCTTCATTGCTCCCTGCGCCTGCAACGCCTCGATATAGCTCTTCGCCGTAATGCTCTTGCCTGCGGCGATGCGTGGGCGCACATCCGGGTCGAGGGGGGTGTTCGCGTCATCGACGAGTTCGTGCAGAATTGCATAGCTCTCTGCCGCCATGATGCGAAGATTAAATGCCGCTACGTCGGCGAAGATGAAGGGCAGGTCGATATCGACAATCTCTGCGCCGAGCCGCTCCAGCTCCACGACCGATTTGTCATAAGCGTCGAGCACATCGGCAGTGGCATATTGGCGCTCAATCTCGGGCATGCGCGCTAACCGCAGGCCACGCACGCCTCGCTTCAACGTCGGCATCGGGTCCGCGTAAGGCAGGCGTTCGCTGCGCGGATCGAGCGGGTCCGGCCCCTGCATCGCGACATAGAGCATTGCCGTATCCTCAACCGAACGGGCCATCGGTCCGGGTGTATCTAGGGTCGGGCTCAAAGGCAGCACGCCGTAGGTGCTGACCCTTCCGATGGTGGTCTTGAGGCCGGTGATACCACACCAGGAGGCGGGTAGCCGAACCGAGCCGCCGGTATCCGTGCCGACCGCCCAGGGGGCGAGCCCGGCCGCTACGGCAACGCCGGAGCCGCTGCTCGAACCGCCAGGGGTGCGCTTGCGCTGCAGGTCCCAAGGATTCCAAGGCGTACCGCGTCGCGTGTTGGTGCCCCAGCCACCCATAGCGAACTCCACCGTATGCGTCTTGCCAAGCACGATCATGCCCTGTGCAATCAGGCGTCGCGCCAAGGTCGCGGTGCGCTCGGCCTTGCGTTCGCGCCACGCTTCACAACCGCCGGTAACCGTCTTGCCCTCGATCTCGATCAGGTCCTTCAAAGCAATCGGGATGCCGTGCAGAGGCCCGACCGCGTGGCCCGCACGAATCGCCTCATCAGCGCCGTGCGCCGCGAGCCGGGCATCGGCCGCATAGACCTCGACGAAGGCCTGCAATTTCGGGTCCCGCGCCTGGATGCGGGCAAGATAGGTTTCTGTCAGTTCGATAGGAGACAGGCGCCGCGCCACGATTTCCTGCGAGAGCACATGAACGGGCAACAGCGTGAGATCGGGCTTTGACATGGAATTTAGGTCCTAAATAGGCGATGAGAAAAAGAGCGATCGTCTTTAGCCGGCGCCGAACATGGTCTTCGGCAGCCAAGTCGCTATCTCTGGGAAGATGGTGATGATCACGACGCCAAGACAGAGCACAAAGAAGAACGGCAACACCGCCTTCGCCACGTACAGGATATTGTGGCCAGTGAGCCCCTGCACGACGAACAGGTTGAAGCCCACCGGCGGCGTGATTTGCGCGATCTCGACCACGAGCACGATGAAGACACCAAACCAGATCAGATCGATGTGAGCGGCCTCGACCATCGGCATAATCACCGCAGTGGTGAGTACGACCATGGATATCCCGTCGAGGAAGCAGCCGAGGATCAGGTACAGGATAGTCAGCGCGAATATCAGTCCATAGGCAGAGAGGTGGAAGACGCCGATCCAGGCGGCCAGCGCGCGCGGGATGCCGGCGTAGCCCATCACCACCGACAGAAACGACGCTGCGGCAATGATGAAGCCGATCATGCAGGATGTGCGCGTCGCACCGTAGAGGCTCACTTTGAAATTCTCCCAGGTCAAGGAGCCGGAGAAGAGAGCGATGAGGAGCGATCCGACGACTCCGAGCGTCGCCGCTTCCGTCGCGGTCGCAATCCCGGTGTAGATCGAACCGATGACCGCAATGATCAGGAGAACCGTAGGCAGGAGGAGGTGCAGGCGCTTGAGCTTCTCTGCAAAAGGGAGGGATGGCTCTGGCGGGGGCACCTTGTCCTTGTTCAGTGTCGCCCAGATCATGATGTAGCTCATGAACAAGGCCATCATCATGATTCCCGGCAGCACGCCGGCGAGGAACAGGCGCGCGATGGAAACGTTCGCCGACACGCCGTAGACGATCATGATGATCGACGGCGGGATAAGCAGCCCGAGAGTGCCCGAGGCCGCGAGCGAGCCGATGCTGACCGGCTCGTCGTAGCCACGGCGCTTTAGCTCCGGCAACGACATCTGCCCGACCGTGGCGGCGGTGGCGGCGGAGGAGCCGCTGACCGCGGCGAAGATGCCGCAGCCGATCACGTTCACGTGAACCAGGCGGCCGGGCAGATTGTTGGTCCAAGGCGCGAGGCCGTTAAACAGGTCGTTGGCAAGCTTGGTCCGGAACAGAATCTCGCCCATCCACACGAAGAGGGGCAGCGCGGTGAGGGTCCAACTGCTGACTGCGCCCCAGATCGACGATGGCATGACGAGGTCAATTGGCGCGTCGGTGAAAAGGAGCATGCCGAGGAGAGCAACGCCGACAAGCGAGACCGCGACCCACAGGCCTGAGGCGAGCAGCAGGAGCAGTGCCACCGCGAGGATCGGGCTGTAAAGCAGGGGATCCATGGGCTATCTTATTCGGTGAAGGCGTTGCCGCCTTCGGCGTGCTCGTAGCGGGGCTCGTTACCGCACACCACGTGAACGAACTCCTCGATTACGGCAAGCTCGAGAAGGATGGCGCCGAGCGCCATTGAGATCTGCGGAATCCACAGCGGCACCGACATCATGCCGGTCGATACATCGCCCATCGAGTAGGAGTCCATCACGAGCTTGATCGACACGTAGACGAACAACGCCCCCACGATTGCGAGGAAACCCAGGCACCAGTATTCGAGCGCGCGGCGCAGGCGATGCGGCACATGGGTCAGCAGCAGGTTGACGCGGATGTGGCCGCCGCTGTGGAAGGTGTGCGCCAGCGCCAGGAAGATGGAGGCGGCCATGGCGTAGCCGGCAATTTCGCCGGCGTCGGGAACGGCCAGACCAAGCATCCGCCCCACCACCTGCATCAGCGTGATCGCGGCGATCAGTACCATGAACACCGCGGCGAGAACAGCTCCCGCCGCATAAAGAAAACGCATGCCCTGGTCTAATTCGCTTTGCGATACTGATCGAGGATCTTCGGCCCGTCCTCGCCGGCGGCTTTCGACCATTCCGCGATGAGCTGCTCGCCGATCTTGTTCAGCTCGACCATCAGTTCGGGGCTGGGCTGGCGAACCTGCATGCCTTTGGATTTCAACGTATCAATAAGTTTGCCGGTCTCCTCGGCCTGAAGCGCCCAGCCGCGCGACTCTGCGGTCTTGGCGGCGGCGAGCACCGCGTCCTGCGTCTTCTGATCAAGGCGGTCGAAGATGCGTTCGTTTACGACAGAGATATTCCAGGGAGTCATCGCCTTGACTTCGTAGAAATACTTCACAAAGTCCCAGGCCTGGGTGTCCACTCCAGTTGCCGGCGAGGTGATCATCGCCTGGATCACGCCGGTTGAGAACGCCTGCGGCACTTCGGACTGCTGCACCGTGACCGGCACCGCACCCATGAGTTCGGCCAGGCGGCCGGTCACCGGGTTAAACGCGCGGAACTTCACGCCCTTGAAGTCGGCGGTCGATTTGATCTCCTTGCCGGTATAGAACGAGTTCGCAGGCCACGGCACCACGAACAACAGGCGCATGCCCTGCTTCTTCAGGCGCTCCTCGAGATAGGGGCGCACTACTTTCAGGAGTTTCGCGCTCTGCGCATTGCTGGTGGCGAGGAAGGGCACCGAGTCGACGCCGAACAGAGCGGCCTCGTTCGAGTGCAACGACATCAGAAATTCGCCAATCTGAATCTGGCCCGACTGAATTGCGCGCTTCACGTCGGGCTGCTTGGTCAGCGAATCCTCCGGATGGACGACGATGTCGACCTTGCCGTTGGTCGATTTCTTCACGTCCGCGGCGAACTGCAGGATGTTCCGGGTGTGATAGTTCCGCTCGTTCGAGCGCGTGGGCATATTCCACTTGTCGGCAAACGCCGCAGAACTCCCCAGTAGTGCGGCTGCAACGCCGCCGACGGCGAGGATGGCTTTCAGGCTTAGCTTCATGATATTCCTTCCTTGGTAGGGTCGTTGTGGTACGTGGAGGTGATTCAGCCACGTTAGGCATACGCAGGGCGGGATTCTCATCCCGCCGGTATTTCTACAGATCGCTCTTTGCAAGATCCCACATTAGCGTGTAACTGCCAGTCGAGACGACCTCGGCGCCGGTGTCGCGAAAGCGCGCATCGATCAGCGCTCCGATGGCCAAATTATCGGTGCCGTCGATCAGCACATACCAGTCGCTGGCGCCCGGGTTCGGCTTGTCCGGCTCGGTGAGCGAGGTCGATAACCGCGGGTCGCTCTCGACGAGGTGCATCGAGATGATCCCGGCGAGGGTGCCAGGGTCCAGCAGTTCGCGGATCCTGGCGCGTAGAGCGTCCCTGCCCTCAGCCTTAGGGCGTAGGCGAACTACGCCGAGCGCCCCGCCGCGGCCAATGCCGCGGCTCAGCGTAATGCGCCCTACAGCTCGAATCATATTTTTGAAGCGGGAAATATTCTTCTTTGACCAGTCGGTCTGGTTGGCAAGCGCCTTCTTGTACGCCGGACTGCTCAAATCCTCGAAAGTTCTAGTCGAGTAGGTGCAGAAATACTTTGGGCTCGCCTTGACAGCAAGCCAGCGCCGCGCCTCGAGGAACCCGTCAATCGCAACACGCTCCGTGAGATGCTCGCGGTCATACCAAATGTTGAACTCCGACTCGTCTGCAACATCGACATCCATCGACGTGATGAGCATTCCCTTACCGGCTAAAGGCATTTTGTTGGCTCCTGGCTTGATCGAGGTGGAACAGTTGAGGTGCGAGCGTTGCGCCGACGCTCTGCAACGGAAGGAGCGTGATCGGCATTGGTTTTGGGCTACATATATACCGGAATCGGCCTGACGCGAGTCTCGCTGATTGGTTAGGTAAGCGCGGAATACTTAAGTGCTTGTCAGAAAGTGTACGCCCGTCGAGTAGTGCGGTCAAACCGGAGTGTGACCGCAACAAGAGTCGTTGTCGATTGACACTCTCGCACTGGCGCCTACCGAATACATGACCTATCGCTACAATTTCTGTCTCAATTTGAAATGATGCGCGAACTATATCTGGTTGCCACCCCAAGCACCTTCGTAGAGCGCGCTGGCGATATCGCGCGGTTCGATGCAGTCCCCGACGACGTAAACTTCAGGCACCTTCTCCCGCAACTCATCCACCCAGGTCGTATCGGACACTGATCCACGCGCAAGCACCACAAGGTCGGCACCGACCACTGCCTCCTTACGCCCATCTGCATCCACTATGATCGCCTTGCCGTCCCTCATTTCGCTCACATCGCATTGTGTGTAAATTACAACGCCCAACCTGCGCAGACGGGCAAGCAGCGGCCCGCGGTAACTTGCCACCGCGTCGCCCGCCAAATCCCCAGCCGATGAGCGCGAAACCAACGTGACCCTGTTGCGACGTTCAGCCAAAAACTCCGCAGTTTCGCAACCCATCTGCCTTCCACCCAATACAATCACATCGAGATCACTTGCCGGTGGACGACAGTCCAGTACGTCCCAGGCCGTAACAACTTGGTCCACGCACGCGCCTGCTATCTTCTCGTCGCGCGGCCGGGCGCCTGTAGCGATCACCGCAGCATCGGCCTCGCCCTGCGCCAATACTTCGGGATGGAAAGGTGTCGAAGCGAACAACTCGACCCCTGCCTTTTGTGCCTGGGTAATGAGACATTGTCTCAGCCACTCGATCTTCTCCTTCTGCGGAGGGAGTATCGCCAGACGAAGCTGCCCGCCGAACTCCGCGGCGCGCTCGAAAAGACGGACATGATGACCGCGCGCAGCGGCGGCCCGCGCCGCCTCCAGACCTGCAGGACCTCCGCCGATTACGACGACGCGCTTCGCTCTTGGTGCTGGTCCGAGACTTTCGAACTCGCGCTCCCGCCCCACTTCTGGATTGACTAAGCAGCGTATGGGCCTGGTATGCAGGAGCGCAAGACGGCAATGGTCGCAGGAGATGCAGTGGCGGATCTCGTCTTCCCTGCCGGCAAGCGCCTTTGCGGGCCAGTCCGGATCGGCGAGCAGTGGTCGCGCCAAGGCAATGAAATCTGCCTTCCCTTGGCCCAGCACGTCTTCTGCAAACCGGGGATGTCGAATCTCTCCGACGACGATGATCGGGACCGCGACGTGATTCTTGATGATATGAGCATATTCCGTGAGCCACCCCTCGGGACGGGCCATCGGACTGGTATCGGGCGGAACTAATGTAATTGGAGCAATTCCACCTATGGAAACATGAATTGCATCCACGCCACATGCTTCCACGGCACGCGCGATCTCGACTGCCTCGTCAATTCCATAGCCGCTCTCGACGCTCATGCGAAATAGAATGGGGAAACGCGCGCCTACCACCTCGCGTACCCGCCGGATAACCAGCGCCGCAAAGCGCATGCGATTCGCTTCGCTTCCGCCAAATTCATCGGTACGTTGGTTCGAGGCCGGCGAGAGGAATTCGTGTATGAGATAACCGTGAGCCCCATGGACCTCCACTGCGTCATAGCCGGCGCGCTGCGCGCGCCCGGCCGCGCGGGCGTAAGACTCCACCAACGCCGCGATCTCCTGCTGTGTCAATTCGCGAGGGAGCGCAGGGATTCCTGACTCTGCAATTGCTGAGGGCGCCACGGTAGTGCCATCGGGACTTTTCGTGCTATGTGAATTGTCGATGTAGAATCCGGCAACGGCCGATGGCGCTACAGGGGTTCCACCAGTAAACGCCGGATCGGCGCGCGCGCCGCCGTGATGGATCTGACACGCAGCCTTCGCCCCATGGCGGTGGATCGCCTCCACCAAATCGAAGTGGCCGGGTATGAGCGCATCGCGATCCAGCCCTATTTGGCAGCCAAAAGCCTTGCCCCCGGACGCAATCCAGGTCGCCTCGACGATGACCAGACCCGCTCCTCCTTTGGCGCGGCGCGCGTAATAATCGATACTGCGCGCCGTCACTGCCCCGTTCTCGGCAGCAAGTTGCACGACCATGGGCGCCATCACCACCCGGTTACGCAATTCCATGTGTCCGATCTTTCCGGGCGAAAACAGCTTTCCGCCGGCGATGGCTTCCATGAGTCGGATCTCCTTGTTTGTGAACCGCACGGTGCGAACCCACATGTCCGGGGTGCGGCCAAATCTGGGTCCTTGTCTGCCGCTAAGCAGCGCCATCCTTTACGTATCGTCTATGAGATCCTACGACTTCTTATGCGTTCCTAAGAACTGCGCGAGGTCCGGTGCTGGCGACTTGATCTCGATGACAATTGATTCTTCAATGGCTTCGACGGTGTGCGGTACACCCTGTGGATGGCAACCGACATCGCCAGCCCCGAGAACGTAGACATCGCTTCCTACCGTCGTTTTGACGCGGCCCTTGACAACATAGATCAGGGACTCGTGCGCGTGGACGTGAATCGGAGCATTTGTGCCAGGCTGATAGTGAAGTTCCAGTAAGGTCATTTCATTGCCTCGGATAAGTGGCTTGAGGACGAGGCTGCCACTCACCGGTTTGTCTTCAATCGATGTAACAACCAAGCTCGCGACGTCAGCGTTCTTCGAAATAATCATCAGATCTCTCCTGCGCGCCGTGAGTAGCGGCTAATGCTTGGAAGACGCCATTTGGGGAAACGCACTCAGTAGCGTGCCCCGACCGGGTCATTGTGTGTAAACGTCAGTTAGCGATAGCTTGGCTCGCTCGCAGTCCTAACGTAAGGATGCCGCTAACTCTGCGGGCCAGCTTCCATCCTTAACCAAGGCCTTGACCTTGCTGATCAACATGCTGTTGCTGACCGAACATAATTGACGATCGTGCGCGAATTGGACTGACCACTTGGAGGCATTGTACTCGATACTCCATGACGCGCAGACAGCCTTGTCCAATGGGGTGTGATGAACAGTGGGCGTGATTCCAACGGGGTTTGAGTCTGAGCGGGTACGCGACCGCGTTAGTACAGGACTTGGCTGACGAACTTGCGCTTGGCCTTCCCCGAAACCAGTGCTCACCTTCCGGGGCATTGAATCGATGTGAAACCTTCGGCGTCTGACTTCCCGTTACTGGGAATTGCCGGAACTCTTGCCCTATTAAACATTAACGACCATACCGCTTTTCCTTGAATCCGATACGAATTTAAGGAATACCTTAGCTGGTGGCGAAAGTGCCGCCATCGAGCGGTAGAGAAAGCCAATTGGACGGCTTACCGTCGGCTCGACAATCGACAGGATTTTCAATCCGGCCACATTGCAGATTCTGACGGCCGTAGAGGGCATCACCGCAACCCCAAGCCCTGCGCGCGCCATGCCGACAGCGGTCGTAATTAAGCTGACTTCCGCTATTGGGCGCTTGAAAACCCCTATCTGCGCAAACGTTCGGTCTATGAGCATGCGCACCATGCTCTGGTAGGCCATACCAATCAGTGGAAATGCAGCGAGTTCATGCCAGGTTATTGAGCCTATTTTGCTTTCCTTGAATTTTCGCGGCAGCAACGCCACCAGCTCGTCGTCATATAACGAGCGAAACTGAAGTTCCGACGCTTCTTCCAGAGGGCTTGCGATGCCGAGATCGATCTCCCCTGTGCGCACCATGTCGATGATGCCACGGTTTTCCGGCATTGCATCCCTGAGCACGATTCGGACCGTAGGATACTTTCGATCAAATTCGACAATGAGCGACGGCAAGAAGATCGCAGCCACTGACGGAATGCAAGCAATCTTTACAATGCCGCCGCGGGGTGACGTTCCGCTCAGCACATTGGACAGAGTGTCGTTGAGTTCGCCGACCAGTCGGTCGACCGTAGGCAATAGTTCACGCCCGGCGGTTGTCACCGAAGCACCGCGCGGGGTACGCTCAAAAAGCGTCACCCGGAGCTGCTCCTCCAGTTTGTGGATCATTGCAGTAAGCGCCGGTTGCGATACGTGTATGCGCTGGGCAGCCGCCGAAAAGCTGCCAGTACGTGCTACGGTCACGAACGCTTCCAGTTGTCTTAGTGACACTGCCATAACTTTATCTTATATCATTTTCCAAACAAACGAATAGGTTAAGCAGGCTCCTGCGCCGTAGTATTTTCATCTCGTGTAATCGCCCTTCCATAAGAAATGGTGATGGAGATGCCTTGATGGTCAACGCTACGCAATCGGACTTGAAATCTGCCCCGGCCGCCGAGCCGTCACAAATGGGCAGTTGGGTGCGCCAGAATCTTTCGGGCTATAGAGCAGTACATGCGATTGTGGACACCTTGCATGCGGCGGGGGTTCGGGAAATTTTCGGACAAAGCTGCCCGACGGCCGTATTCCTGGCCGCCCAAGCGCTCGGAATAAGGCAAATAGGGTATCGGACAGAAAATGCCGGCGCCGCCATGGCCGACGGGTTTGCGCGCGCGAGCCGACGCATTGCTGTGATTACTGCGCAGAACGGCCCCGCTGCGGCGCTCCTGGCAGCCGGCATGTCGGAAGCGTTCAAGGCATCGATACCGATGCTGGCGATAGTTCAGGAAGTGCCCCGAGCTAACGCCGACCGCAATGCATTCCAGGAACTCGATCACGAAAAGCTTTTTGGCAGTTGCACCAAATGGATTCGACGAATCGACGTACCGGCTCGAGCCGCTGAATACACAGAACGGGCAATTCGCGTGGCCACCTCTGGCCGGCCAGGGCCTGTCGTGCTCCTAGTGTCGCCCGACATCCTTACCGCGTCCTGCGAACGCGGGAGCGCTGTTCCACAAGACGGGGATGAACCCTTCGGCCGTTTCCCGCTCGACCGTCCAATTTCAGTGCAAACCCGGCTGCGGAAACTCGCTGATGCGCTGCTTCAGGCGAAGCGACCTCTAATTGTCGCGGGCGGGGGCGTGCACCTTTCGGGCGCAAGTGAGGCTCTGAGCCGATTACAGCGCCTTGCAGCCGTACCCACTGCAACGACCAACATGGGCAAGGGCGCAATCGATGAGTCGCATCCCCTATCGATTGGCGTCATAGGCAACACGATGGGCACCCGCAGTCCGGCCCGATTCTTCGGCCCGTATGTGCGTGACGCAGATCTTATTGTGTTCGTCGGTACGCGCACCAACGAGAACGGGACGGCCTCATGGACATTGTTCCCGAAATCAGCCACCTATGTGCAAATTGATGTCGATCCCGAAGAGATCGGGCGCAACTACCCGGCAATCCGACTCCTCGGTGACGCAGCGGCGACACTCGATGCAGTCTGCGACTTGCTGGTCGGTCGCGTGGAGAGGTTGGCGAGCCAGCGACTCGCCGAGTTCACATCGGTATTCGATCAGGCGCGTAAGGACCATGCCAAAGAGATCGCTCCCTACGTCCATGCCGCAAACGTGCCGATGAGGCCAGAGCGCATACTTGGCGAAATGGCGAAATTGGATGGTGACATTCTCTGGGTCGCGGATGCGAGTTACGCTTCGATCTGGCTCGTGCAGTACATCCGCTGCACCAAGCCGGGCACCCGGTTTCTGACACCGCGCGGTCTTGCAGGTCTCGGATGGGGCGTGCCGATGGCCATTGGCGCCAAACTTGCGCGACCCGACGAGCGTGTCGTGTGCCTCACCGGCGATGGTGGTTTTGCTCATTGCTGGGCTGAACTTGAAACTGCGAAGCGGCACAACATTCCTCTCACTATCGTCGTACTCAATAATGGGGAGTTAGGGTTTCAGATCAACGCCGAGGAAAGTCGCTTTGGTGCACACACGGATGTCTGCCATTTCGGACCGATCGACCACGTCGCGATCGCTCGCGCCTGCGGCTGCGACGCACGTGCAGTCCAGACTGCGGAGGACTTGCGTCGCGCGCTCGACGATGCCGCATCCAGCAAGGTGCCATTCGTAATCGACGTGAAGACTGAACCGGGCGCCTTTCCCCCGCTGACGGCGTTTGAGTCCCAGTTAGTGCCAATTACGTGATAAGCCCATGTTCCCACAGCAACAGGATCCGGCGATGATTGCTCACCTCCAAGGTTTCGCCGGTCGCAACGCCCTAGTAACTGGCGGCGGAAGCGGTATCGGTCGCGCCATATCGCTGGCACTTGCACGCCAAGGCGCGAATGTCTGCGTCCTTGACATCAACGCCAAAGCGGCGGAATCCACTGCTTTGGAAATCACACAACTAGGTCGCCGCTCGGCAACGATCGTCCATGACACGGGCAAGGATTCGGTGATTGATGCGATTGACGGCATTCAGGCGCCTGGTGGTTTTGGCGAAATTGACATACTGGTCAACAATGCAGGGATCTCCCCAAAAAAGCCGGATGGGCGCAAACGGATGATCTGGGAGACGCCAGCCGAGGAATGGCGCGCCGTCATCGACATCAACCTGAACGGCTATTTCCTTATGCTGCGCGCAATACTTCCTAAGATGATTGCGCGTAAGCGCGGTGCGGTCGTGAACATCGGGTCGCTTGCGGGGCTTCGATACTCGTCGATTGCCGGTGCAGCCTACGCAACCTCAAAATGCGCGGTGGCCGGCATGACGCGCCAGGCTGCCGGCGAAGTCGCCGAATTTGGCGTTCGCATCAATAGCATTGCGCCGGGGAGAATCGAGACCGAAATGGCTGCACAAGCCGGTCAGTCGTTCAATGAGGCGATCCGGCAAGCCACACCACTTCGGCGGTTAGGCGAACCACAGGACATCGCTCAGGCAGCACTGTTCCTGCTGTCGGATGCCGCAAGTTTCATTACCGGAGAAACACTCATCGTATCAGGTGGGCGGGGATTGTAATCAATAGGACAAAGGAGGATCACCATGAAATTGCTTCTAAGGGCTGTCGCCGCAAGTTTTGCCTTAACACTCACCGCGGTAACGTTGTCGGCGGCGGCAGCGTACCCGGAAAAGTCGGTGCGGATGATCGTGCCATACCCACCCGGAGGGATCACCGATATCGTCGGACGCGCTGTCGCGGAGCGCCTCTCCAAAACCTTGGGGCAGCCGATTGTGGTCGATAATCGTGCCGGAGCCGGCGGGACGATCGGAGCCACCTTGGGTGCGCGCTCGGCGCCAGACGGGTACACGCTTTTCGTCGGGACCAGCGCTACGAACGGCACGAATCCGAGCACCTACAAGAACCTGAGCTACAAGCCCGAGACCGATTTTTCGCCGATTGCATTGATCGCTACGGCGCCGCTGATGATCATCGTGAATCCAAGCGTGCCGGCCAAAACGCTGCCCGAGTTCATCGCGTACATGAAGTCCAATCCGAATAAGGTCAATTTCGCCAGCACCGGCAACGGCGGTTCGGTCCATCTGACTTCAGAACTGTTTGCGATGCAGACCGGTACGAAAATGCAGCACATTCCGTACAAGGGAAGTTCACCAGCACTGACTGACCTGATGGGAGGACAGGTTCAGGTCATGTTCGACAATGTGCCATCTGCCGCCCCACTTGCGAAATCGGGCAAGGTACGCGCCCTGGCAGTGACAAGCACCAAACGTACTCCACTCGCACCGGACACGCCGACGGTCGCCGAATCGGCAGTCCCCGGCTTCGAATCGCTATCCTGGATTGCGGTCTACGCGCCGGCGGGCACCCCTGCTGAAATCGTGCACAAGTTGAACGAGGCGATAAATGAAGCGCTAAAGAACCCCGACCTGCTATCCACATTTCAGAAAGCAGGTTTGGACCCGGTCGGTGGTACACCCGAGGATCTCGCCAAATATCAAACTGCGGAGATTGCCAAATGGAGCAATGTCGTCAAGACGATAGGGTATGTACCCGAGTAACACGCAACGATTGCCCAGGAGGATCGACAGAGTGAAGACAACAAGAATTTTGCAAGACCTGCTGAAAAAGGGCGGTGTCCCGTTCGTAGTTGAAGGTTAAGGGGTGGCGGTTTCCCCGGTAAATCCGAGAGAATCGGGTTTTGCCGACCAAGAAACCTCGAATAGGAGAAACCGCCAAATGAAACGTAACACGAATG
>Ga0334722_10000509_pt1 | contig 57165 bp, 38 predicted proteins | sample C3_bottom_MG_FD_207210 | JGI IMG/M metagenome (GOLD analysis project Ga0334722, IMG submission 207210) | Sediment microbial communities from Yellowstone Lake, YNP, Wyoming, USA - C3_bottom | ecosystem: Environmental > Aquatic > Freshwater > Lake > Sediment | place: USA: Wyoming | collected...
AACCTCGGCGCCGCGGCGAACCCGCTGACGATGAGCGCCGGGACGACCCTGGGTCTTACCGGCTCGGGCTTCTCGTCATCTCGGGCGATCACCCTCGGCGGGAGCGGCGCGACGGTGGACACGGGCACTGGCGCGGCCGGCACGCTCAACGGCGTGATCAGCGGGGGGGCGCTCACCAAGAGCGGGGCGGGTACGCTGACGTTGGGGGGCACCAATCTCTTCACGGGTGGCGTGACGCTGACCGCGGGAGCGCTGAACGTCGGTGCCGATGCCAATCTCGGCGGCAGCGGCGCGGTCTCGATGAGCGGCGGCACCACGCTGGGTCTCACCAGCGCCGGCACCTTTGGCCGCGCACTCCAGATCGCGGGCACGTCAGCGCTGAAGTCGAGCCAGTCCATTACCTGGAACGGCCTCGTCAGCGATGGGGCCAGCGCCGGCACGTTGCAGGTCGGCGGGGGCGGGATCTTCGCGCTGACGAACGCGTCCAACAGTTACACGGGCGGGACGTCGGTCACCGGAGGCAGCACCGTGCAGGCAGGTGCCGACGGCGCGCTGGGCTCCAGCACCGGCACCCTGACGCTCGGTGACGCATCCACAGCGGGCACGCTCGACGTCGCGGCGGCGACTTACTCCGCCACGCGAAGCGTCTCGCTTGGCGCGGGCGGCGGGACGATCAACACAGGCAACACGACGGCGGCCAGCTTCGGCGGCGTGGTCAGCGGCAGCGGTGCCCTGACGAAGACCGGCACCGGTGCGTTGACGCTCAGCGGGACGAACACGTTTACTGGCGGCGTCGCGCTCACGGCCGGCCGACTGAACGTCGCTGGCGACGCGAACCTGGGCGGATTGGGTTCGGTGTCGATGAGCAACAGCACCACCCTCGGGCTCACCACCGCCGGCACCTTCGCCCACGCGCTGACCGTGGCAGGCAGCGCGGCGCTCAGCTCGAGCCAGGCAGTGACGTGGAGCGGGCTCATCTCTAACGGCGCCGCGGCCGGCACGCTGCAGATCACCGGCGGCGGAATCTTCGCTCTCACGAATGCGTCCAACAGTTACTCGGGCGGCACCGCCGTGGCCGGCGGCACCACGCTGCAAGTTGGCGCGGATGGTGCGCTGGGAGCCGGCACGGGCGGCGTGACGCTCGGCGACACAGGGACGACCGGGACGCTGGACGTGACGGGTGCGGCCTTCTCGTCCGGACGCAATATCCTGCTCGGGACGTCGGGCGGCACCCTCAGCACTAGCGGTGCGGCGGCGGCTACGTTCAGCGGCGTGATTAGCGGTACCGGGAGCCTTACCAAGAGCGGATCCGGCGCGCTCACGCTCTCGTCCACCAACACATATACGGGCGGCCTGACCCTGATCGGCGGCACGCTGAACGTCGCGTCGGACGCCAACCTCGGCGGCAGCGGCGCGCTGGCCATGAGCAGCGGAACAGCCCTGGGCCTCACCAGCGCCGGCACGTTCGCCCGCGCCCTGCAGATTGCCGGCACCTCGTCGCTCACGTCCAGCCAGTCGGTGGCGTGGAGCGGGCTCGTCAGCGATGGCGCGAGCGCCGGCACGCTGCAGGTCAGCGGGGGCGGCATCTTCGCGTTGACGAACGCGTCCAACAGTTACACAGGCGGTACGTCGGTCACTGGCGGCAGCACATTACAGGCCGATGCCGGCGGCGCGCTCGGCGCCTCGACCGCCGGCCTCGCGCTCGGCGACGCCGCAACCGGCGGCACGCTGGCCATCGGCACGGCCGGCGCCTTCTCGATGGGGAGGACCGTGTCGCTCGGGGCGGGGGGCGGTGCCATCGATACCGGCAGCACGACGGCCGCGACGTTCAGCGGAGTCGTGAGCGGTTCGGGTGCCCTGACGAAGAGCGGGTCCGGCTCGCTCACCCTGTCCGGCGTCAACACGTTCTCCGGCGGTCTGGCCCTGGCGGGCGGGACCCTGATTGTCGCGTCGGACGCCAACCTCGGTGGCAGCGGCGCCGTGTCGATGAGCAACGGCACCACGCTGGGCCTCACCGATGGGGGCGTCTTTGCTCACGCGCTGCAACTAACCGGGACGTCGACGCTCGACACCGGTCAATCGGTCACGTGGAGCGGCGCGATCAGCGGGGCCGGTGGACTCACGAAGTCCGGCAGCGGGTCGTTGACGCTTTCGGGCGCGAACACGTTCTCCGGCGGCCTGACGCTGGCTGCTGGGACGCTCACCCTCGCGTCGGGCGCCACGCTCGGGGGCAGCGGCGCGCTGGCGATGGGCAGTGGCACCACGCTCGGCCTGACCGGCGGTGGCACGTTTGCGCAGGCGCTGCAAATCGTCGGCACGTCCTCGCTGGTATCGGGACAGTCGGTGACCTGGAGTGGTCTCATCAGCGACGGCGGGAGCGCGGGGACGCAGCCGACCGACGGCGGCGGGCTGCTCGACGGCGCAAACGTGGGCGCGCTGCGGGTCAGCGGAGGCGGGATCTTCGCGCTGACGAACGCCGCCAACAGCTACACCGGCGGCACGACGGTCACCGGCGGCAGCACGGTGCAGATCGGTGCCGACGGCGCGCTCGGTGCGTCGAGCGGAAGCGTGGCCCTCGGTGACGCCTCGAGTACCGGCACGCTGGCCATCAACACCGCGGGCGCCTTCTCGACGAGCCGGGCGGTGGCGCTGGGTTCCGCGGGCGGCACTGTCAACACGGGCAACGCGACGTCCGCGACGCTGAGCGGCGTGGTCAGCGGCTCTGGCGGTCTCACAAAGTCGGGTGCGGGCACCTTGACGCTGGCTGGCGCCAATACCTACGCCGGCGCCACTACGGTGCTGGCGGGATTCCTGCAGTCCGGCCGCGCGAACATCTTTGGCCAGAGTTCCTCCATCGCAATTGGCGACGGGGCCACCGTCGATCTCAACGGCTTCAACCAGACCCTGGGCTCGATCTCGGGAGCCGGGACGCTGACACTTGGGAACAGCGCCATGCTGACGCTCGGCGGGGACAACTCAACGAGCACCTTCACCGGCACCGTCGGCGGTTCCGGCGGAATCACCAAGAACGGCACCGGCACGCTGACGCTCGGCGGCACCAACACCTTTACGGGCGGGCTGACGATCAACGCGGGGACACTCTGGGCCTCGGCATCCGGTCTTGGCGGCAACATCGTCACCGATGCCCAGATTGGCTTCGACCAGGCGGTCGCCGGGACATTTGGCGGCACGATCTCGGGCACGGGAACCCTCTTGAAGCGCGGGGCCGGCTCGCTCACACTAACCGGCACCAATTCCTATACGGGAGGCACCCTCGTCAGCGCGGGCTCGCTCATTGGGACGACCGGCAGCCTGCAGGGAGCGTTCGTGAACAACGGCGAACTGGTGTTTGACCAGGCGACCACGGGCACGTTCGCGGGCCTCATCGCGGGCACGGGCGCGCTGACGAAGCAGGGCGTGGGAACCGTCAATCTGCTCGGTTCGCATTCGTACTCCGGCCTGACCTGGGTTCGTGCAGGCACGCTGGCCATCGATGCCGTCTTGCCCGGCAGCCTGTTGGTCGAGCCTGGCGCCACACTCCAGGCGCTCGGTTCGATTGGCGGTTCGTTGAACCTCGCCGGCTCGCTGATCGTGCCGCCGGGCTCTGGCGTGGCGTCACTGACGGCCCGGGCGTTCGACGCGAACCGGGTCTCGGCGGGAACATCGTCCCAGTCATTCCTCATCAACGGCGATCTGAATGCCGCACCGGGTTCGTCGATCAACCTCTGGGTGTCGCCCACGTCGCCCTCGCCGCTGGTGGTCAGCGGAGCGGCGAACCTGGTCGGGACCCACTTCTCGGTGGACATCTCGGACCCGAATCCGTCCCGAACCTCGACCTACCAGGCGATCTCGGCTGGCAGCCTGAATATCCAGGGCGGGGACATCGTGGCGACGTCGTCGTCGTTCGAGCCTGTTCTCAAGGTCGACGGGGCGAAGTTGATGGTCACGCTGCTCAACTACAACGTTCCGCTGACGACGGCGACAACCGGGACGAACTCGTCCGGGGCGGCCGGGGTCATCGACGCGACGAAGAAGGGCGCCACGGGCGACTGGGCCAAGGTCATCCGCGAGTTGACGGCGCTCGGCAACTCCGAACTCAACACCGCGCTGGCCGAGATGTCGGGCGAAATCCAGGCGTCCACGATCCGGCTGTCGCAGGTGGAGCAGTTGTCGTTCACCACCACGCTGCAGAACCAGACGTCCGACGTCGAGAACGAGTCGCAGGCCAAGCTGGCGTCGGTCGGTGGCGGCCTGGCGCCCCAGATGTGGTTCAACATGGGCGGTGGTCATTCGAGCTTCTCGTCCGGCGAGAACAGCGGCGGGTCGGCCAACATGGGCGGCGGCAACGGCGGCGTGAGCGTGAGCCCCACTCCCACGCTGTCCCTCGGTGCAGGCGGCGGCCTTAGTCTCGGCGGCCTGTCGCTCTCCGAGATCAGCGGGAGCAGCCAGATCCAGTCCCCCCGGGCGTTCTTCCACGGCAGCTACAAGTTCGGGCGGTTCCGCACGCACTGGGGTGGCAGTAACTCGTGGTCGAAGACGACGACCAAGCGGCAGATCCAGTTTGCTGCCACGGTGCCGAATGCTGAAGGCACACCGACGCCGCTCTCCGAGGGTGTCAATCGCGAGGCCACGAGCGAGCAGAAGAGCACGGCGCGCGACATCTGGGCAGACGTGCAGTACACGCGGTCGTTCGGCGACTGGACGACAGAGAGCAAGTTTGGCCTTCGTCACGCGAGCTTCTCGCGAAAGGGATACGAGGAGACCGGCGCCGACTCGATTTCACTGAAAGTGGCCCCCGACACGCTGACCACACAGGACACCAACGTCGATGTCCGGGGCTACAAGCACGCGGGGACCTGGCGCCCGGACCTCTGGTTCAGCTACCGGCGCGAGTTCGGCGTCGAATGGGCCCACGCGCAGGTGGCGTTTGCCGGCGCGCCCGACAACCCGTTTTCGGTGCAGGGGATGCCGATCCCCCGGACGATTATCCAGGGACTGCTGGGCCTGACGATGCGGACACGGGCGAAGTTCGGGTACACCGTCGAGTACTCGTTCATGCACACGAGCGACGAGTTCAACAACAGCGTGCGGTTCAAGCTGAAGTTCTGATGCCCCTTCCCAGGATTATCCCGGCGCTTGCCGATCTGACCCAGGACATTGCCGGTCCGCTGCCGGTGGAGCTGCTCCAGCACTGGGCCGAAGGCAGCCAGAGCGTGGCGGATGCCGAGCGACTGCTCGACCGGTATCGGATCGAAGGTACCGTCGTGGCGTCGGACACGTCTGGCCTGAGCCGCCTCACCGAGGAACGCGACCTGCTCGATGTGCTGGCGCTTGTCTCGGCCCCCAAGGAAATCCTGCACGGCCTGGGCGTCGAGATTGGCGGGCGACCGATCGGGGTGTGGGTGGCCGACAACTCGGAGATGTACTACCCGGCCGCCATCCCGGCGTCGCTCGTCGTCGAGGCGATGTCGGAGGCCCAGTCGCGAGTCGATGCCAGCCGCACGGTACGAGTCGGGCTGTGCGTCCACCGGGGCGAGTTCTTCGAGGTCGGCGGCGGCTTGTACGGCGGCGATGCCGAGGCGGTCGAGTACCTGGCGGAAGAGTTCGCGGGCCCCGGCGAGACACTGCTGACGCGAGCGGTGGTCGACGCGCTGGGCCCGACGGGCACATTTGCCCTGGCGCCCCGGCCGGACCTCGACGAGATCCACCGGGCCGGTGTGTTCGCCTTGCGTGAACCTCGACGCATGCCCGGGCTGCGCGGTGACCAGAAGAGCTACCCGCACCCGTATCCCGAGGAGTTCTTTGGCCGGCTGACGCGACTGCGGGACGCGGGCGAAGCGGACGTCATTCGCCGGCAGATCTACGATGCGTATCTGCGCGACCGAACGGTGCTGTTCGTGTCGCGTGTGCACCCGCCACAAGCCGTCCATACGTTGCAGGCGCTGCTCGATGACTTCGTCAGCAACGCCCTGGTCGAGACCATTGTTCGCGTGGCGATGCGGGCGGAGGAGCACGTGGCAGGACTCGGCAGCGGGTTGGCCATCCTGACGTTCGACTCGCCGGCCCCGGCAGTGGAGTTTGCGCAGGAGGTGCGCGCGGAGTTCGCCAGGAACGGTGTCGGGGTCAAGATCGGGGTTGACTGCGGCCCGATCCTGCTCTTCTCGAATCCCAAGGGCCCGAGCGGGCTGGCGGGTGACCCGGTCAATATCGCGTCAAAACTGGCGGAAGACACCGGCTCGGCAGGGAAGATCCGCGTGAGCTCGCGCGCCGCGCGGCAGCTGGCGCTGCCGGGCGGGGCGGTGCCGTTCACACTGACGGTCTCGCGCGTAGAATTGAATGGAGTCGAATTCTAGGCTGCGACGACTTGCATCCCGGGAGGCTTGGAGTCACACTCTGCCAGCGCCACCGCTCCTGTCGTCGATCAGGATCAGACGCCGCCTCCGAGGACGCACGGCTCCAGACCTAAAGGGAAGGGACTCCGTCTCATGCCACCGTTTGCCGCATGGCTCGTCAAGCACGTTCTGCCGCTCGTCTCGTGGTTCGTCACGTTGTTCCTGCCTGGCCAGAACGCGCGGATCGCGTATCAGGAAGCCAAGAACAAGTCCTGGATCATGAGCCTCGTGAACAACCTCGAGCAGGGCTTCCCGCCGCTCGGCACCTTTGATCCGATGACGGAACTGCCGCGCATGGTGGACGTGTGCTACGAGATGGGCGACTTCCCGGCCGTGTGGGGCGTCGAAGGGCTCGGTCTCTACCACGTAGAGGCGTGCAAGGCGAAGAACATCCCGCTCCAGCACATCCTGAGCGCGCCGCCGCTCGAGATGCTCCGGCTGGACAGCATGACGATGCTGCACGCCGGGATCGGTTTGTCGGCTGGCCGGAGTTGCCTGAACGGGCTCACGGCGGACAGCCCGCCCGCGCAACTCAGGACGGCACTCGAGGAGTTCATCAAGCTGTGCCGCGACAATTCCCGGCCGGGCTACCTGGGCTGTGCGTTTGAATCGCTCGGCCTGGTGTCGCTGGTCCTGCACAACCCGGCCATGGCCCGGGCGCTGGACCGCGAGCTGGCGACTATCGATCCGGTGGTGGCCACCTTCATGTGGCGCGGCGCGGGGCGGGCGCTGTACTTCCACCCGGCGCATTTCATTCCTGGCGTCAGCTGCGCGTGGCGCGGCATCGCCAAGTCAAGGACGATTGCGCCCCACGAGACCGCGCGCCAGAACCTGCGGGCGGGCGTGGCGTGGCCGACGACGATCGTCAACATCCGGCATCCGGAGGTGATGGAGCGCGTGCTGTTGTACCAGGGCGAAAACGATCCTGATCGCGACCTGTTCGTGAACGGCGTGATGTCGTCGATGGTGATGCGGTACGACACGAGCCCCAACGACCCGACGATCAGGCCCTTCATCGAGCATCAGCCGGATCCGGGCAACGCGTTACTGTGCCGGTTGTGGAAGCGGGACATCAAGGATCCCATCGAGATGGCGATCAACGAGATTCATCCTGTGCTGAAGGCCCATCACGCGATTGACGAGGTCTTCCACTATCAGTCGCTGCCGGACCTGGTAACCCGGCTCAAGGCGGGCGGAAAGGCGGGAATGTAGCGATGAGCAAACTGGACACGACTCGATTCCTGGTGATTGGCGAGGGCCTCGCGGCCGGGATGTGCAATTTCAGCCTGAAGGCAGACGACCAGCGCGACAGTTTCCCGGCTCTGGTGGCCAAGCGGATTGGCGAGGAGTTCGAGCAGCCGCTGTTCCAGGCCCCCGGCATCGGCGATGCGCCGGGCTTCCAGCGCCTGCCCGTCCGCGTGCCCTGGGACATGCAGACGACCGTGCTGACCACGCTCGAACCGACGGCGCCGTACGCGAACCTCTCGCTGCCAGGGCTCACGGCGGCGGACGTCGTCCGGCGGCGGCCGGGGATCCCGATTGTCCAGAGCGATGACGCCCTGCAGACGGCTGTCAATCTCGTGTTCGGGCTGCAGGAGTTCCGAAAAGGCAAGACGTCGCCGCTGCCGACCGTGCTGGAGTACGCGGCCGGTCGGAAGCCGTGCTTCGCCATGATCGAACTGGGCCTGGCCGAGGTCCTCACGGCCGCGGCGGCGGGCGACCCGGCGGCACTTCCGGGTGCGGCGTTCATGGCGGACTACGCCACCATCCTCAGCTCGCTGCGAGCGTCCGGCGCGACCGTGATCGTGCTGACGATCCCGGACCCGATGGACACCGCCTACTTCTCGACGCCGGAGTCCGCCGCCGGCGTCGTGAAGCTGCACGCGTCCCAGATCCAGACGCGGTACGGTCTGCAGAGTGAAGACCGCCTGACGCCCACCGCGCTGATGGAGATCGGGTATCAGACGGTCACGAAGAAGATCGAGCCCCTGCCGGCCGGGCTGGTGATGAAGAGCGCGCGGGTCGCCGAGTTCAGCAGGCGGCTCGACGGCATCAACGCGGATCTCCAGGCGCTGGCTGCGAAGCAAGGCGCCCTCGTCTACGACCTGCATGGCTTCTTCCGCCGCATCCGGCAGCAGGGCGTGAAGATCGGCACGCGGCACGTCACGGCGGACTACCTCGGGGGCTTCTATTCCCTCAACGGGTACTACCCGGGCAAGGCCGGCCACGCCCTGATCGCCAACGAACTCATCGACATGGTGAACCGCACGTTTGGCAGGGCCGACCAGAAGGTCGAGCTTGGGCCGATGCTGATCATGATGGACGCCGTGCTCGCGTACAAGGGCGCGGAGGGTCCGATGCACGGGACGCTGGGCGGCGCGGTGGCGGCTGGCGTCGGGAAGGTGAAGCAGTTCGCGAAACTGGCGAAGTTCGGTGTCGGATACGTGCGCGGCAAGTCGCGGCGCGAGGCGCTGCCGACACCGCCGTCCAGCGGGTGCCATCCCGAGCGCTGGACGATTCAACTCCCGCCAGGCCTCCAGCAGACGCTCCCGATCGACAGCGAGTCGAGCTACTACGGCGACGCGCTGCGCGCGGTCCACACGATGGAAGCTCAGCCGAAGGTCTACGGCCTGACGGGCAACCTCCTCTTCGGCGGTCTCGCGATGCTCGATACGCACTTGCACGGATCGGTGCGCATCATGTTTGCGCCGCCGCAGAACGATTCGACGCACTTCGAGATCTCGCTGGGCTCGGGACTCAAGGGGCCCGATAGCCGGCTGGCGGCGCCGCAGCTCTACTGCCTGCCGGCGCTGGATCACAACGTCATGGACGCGGCCGACGTGCTGTCGTCGGGCGACCTCAATCTCCTCAACGGGGATGTCACGAACCTGAAGTGCAAGTTCTACTTCCTGAACTCGGCGATCTTCGCCCTGGCGGCGGTCAATCCGACGCTGCCGGCTGCGCCGATCGACTTCCCGGGCTTCTACGGATCATCGTGGGCTCGCTTCGAGACGCGTCCGGACGGCTTACTGGACTTCACGCTGCACGCCACGACCTTCATTCCGCTGAGCGTGCTCGGCGCGCCCGTCCGGTTCCCGATGCCGTTTGTCAGCGCCTCCGGCGGGACGGCGAGCGTCCCGTCCGACGGCACGGCCCTGCATCCCCACATCCGCCTCAGCACCAAGCCGCCGGCGCCGGCCGATCCAGGCGTGCGTGTGCCCGAACTGCCCACCAACACGGTGTGGCACCTGATGGCCTCGATGCACAACAACACGTTCGGCGACGACTTCCAGCTGAACGCGCCGGAGCTTGGCGGTCACGCGATGGGGCGGTCGCACCTGAACGCGCGGTACTCCATCCAGTTCGGCGAGCGGTTCGGCGACGCCGTGTCGGTCTACGTGGCCACGCTGCCGCCAGGGGGGCTGATCGGGGAAGTGCCCGAGTCGCCGCTCACGGCGAACTTCGGCAGCCGTATTCCGCGCGGCGTGCCCGGGCACGATGAGGTGCTGATGTTCGGGAAGGTGAAGTACCGGATGGGCAAGGTCTCGATGATCGACGATCCGCTCGATTTTGCGCTCGGCATCGTCAATGTGAAGACGGGCAAGATCGTCGGCGACCTGCTGCACCGCGGGCTGATCTCGCAGCGGATCATCATGAGGCTCATCCAGGTCGAGCCGCGGACACCGACCGAGACGTTCACGTGGCGGGGCCCAGGGTCGTTCGAGGTGGGCAACGACGGGCAAGCGATCTTCCGGTACAACGGCGTGCAGTACCTGCCGTATCCGGAAGGCTTCAAGTTCCCGACCGACGACCTCCAGGGCTACATCGTCGCCGAAGCGGATTCCGTCCTGTATCCCTTCCTGCGCCACCAGGCCATGCCGGTGACCAAGCAGGAATGGCGGCCGCGAAAAGGCGACGCTCGCATCATGTCGTCGAACGGCCAGGAGTTCAGCTACAAGTACGAGATCCCGGAGGGGCACGGCAAGCCCTGCTTCGAGTTCACCAACCACGCGGAAGGCGGCACGTTCAAACTCGAGTGCCTGACGTGGCTGCACTATCTCAGATCCCGCACGTCGAAGGCGGCGCCCGGTGAATGTGACACGGTGAGTTTCTCCGGCCTCGGGAGCTGGAGCCTCGATCCCGCCAACGGCGAACACATCGCGGTGGTGCAGATGTGCACGTCGCCGGAGTGCCCGTATGTCAGCGTGATCATCGACCCGGGCTGGTATTCGACGTCGAACGTGAATACGAAACCGAAGGAACTCGAGTCGTCATTGCCGTAAGACGCGCGTCAGCGCGGTCTCCCGTCGACATCTTCAGGATGTAGGCCGGGCCTGGGGCCCGGCCACATCGCCGCGCCGCACGCTACAATAGCCCGTCGGTTCTGCATCCTGAGCCGTCCGTGGAGTGATTCGCTATGGCCCTGATCGATCTGCGCAGCGACACGCTGACGCGTCCCACCCCCGAGATGCTGCAGAGCATCATGACCGCGCCGCTCGGCGACGACTCGCGCGACGGCGATCCGACTGTCCGCGAGCTCGAGGACGAGTCCGCGACTGCGATGGGGAAGGACGCCGCCGTGTTCACGGTGAGCGGCACCATGTCGAACACGCTGGCGCTCAGGACCGCCGCCGACCCCGGCGCCGGCGCGATCGTGGAGGAAAGCGCGCACGTCTACGGCATGGAATGGAACAACCTGGCCGCCGTCTGTGGACTGCTGGTCATGCCCGTCGCCGGCCACTACGGCCGGCCTGACCCCGACCGCGTGCGCTGGGCCGCGAAGAAGCTGGGCACGATGTACCCGTCCCGTGGCGTACTGTGCATCGAGAATACCCACAACGCGGCTGGCGGGACGGTGATGACGGCGGCGCAGGTGGAGGAGCTGGCCGCGATCGGCCACGAGTTCGGCCTGCACGTGCACCTTGATGGCGCAAGAATCTTCAACGCGGCCGTGGCGCTCGGCTGCGAGGCGCGCGATCTGACCCGGGCCGTTGACAGCGTCAGCTTCTGCCTGTCGAAGGGCCTGTCGGCACCCGTCGGCTCGATTCTCGCTGGCGCGGGGCCCTTCATCGAGCGCGCGGGCAAGATCCGCCGGTCCTTCGGCGCGGCTATGCGCCAGGCGGGCGTGATCGCGGCGCCGGGCCTGGTCGCCCTGCGAACGATGGTGGCGCGGCTCGCGGAAGACCACGCCAACGCCCGCTGGCTGGCCGAGGCGATCGTGTCGGCACCCGGACTCCAGGTCGATCTGCGCGCGGTGCAGACCAACATTGTGAATCTCGATGTCGGCGGCCTCGGCGGGGACGCCGGCGCATTTGCGAAGGCGCTGCGCGAGCGTGACGTCCGTGGATTGGCAAGCATGAGATCGATCGTGCGCTTTGTCACGTATCGGGGCATCTCCAGGGCGGACGTCGAGCAGGCGGCCGACGCGATCCGCGCCACCGCCACCCGATTGGGACGCTAACCCGTCCCCAGGATGTGCTGTGACCACTCGCGTTGTACTGTTCGACCTCGACGACACGCTGTTCGATCACACGTATGCGACAATGGACGCTCTCGGTGCGCTGCAGGGCGTCTACCCGTGGTTCCGGGCGCTTTCCGTCGGCGAATTACAGGGCCGCCATTCGCGGCTCCTCGAACAGTTTCACCTCGAGGTGCTCGCGGGCCGGTTGACGGTGGACGAAGCGCGCGTCCGTCGGTTTTCGGCCCTCGCGGCGGAGACGGGGCAGGACATCGACGAAGCGGCGGCCATCGACGTGGCCGCCGACTATCGCCGCGCCTACGTCGCCGGGTGGCGCCTGGTGCCGGGCGCGCTGGCCCTGCTCGAGGCGCTCCATCCCCGGGCGCCCATCGGCGTCATCAGCAACAACGTCGTCGGCGAACAACTGGACAAGATCACGGTCTGCGGGATGAAGCCGTATCTCGACACGGTGGTGTTCTCGGAGGAAGCCGGCGTGGCCAAACCCGAGGCTCGCATCTTCGAGATTGCCCTGGCGCGGCTGGGGGCGTCGGCAGACGAGACCGTGATGGTGGGCGACGCCTGGGGCACCGATATCGTCGGGGCGCGGGCCGCCGGGATCCGCGCGGTGTGGTTCAACCGCCGGGGCCTCGCGAAGCCGGAGGCCGCCGAGGTGACGGACCTTCGGTCGTTCGACCCGGCCGACGCGGCGATTCGGGTGATACTCGGAGAGGGATGAGGTCGTCGATGCGCATCTACCTGGCCTGCACGGTCCGCGGCGACCGCGGCACGATTGAAGCCGCGCGGCACGTCCACGATCGACTGGTGGCTGCCGGCCACAACGTGCTGACGTCGCACTTGCTGCGCGATGACGTGGAGTCCGTTGAGAGCGGCGTGACCGACGGCCACGTGTACGCGCGAGACCTCGACTGGCTCACGTCGGCAGACGTCATCGTGGCGGAAGCCTCGGGGTCGAGCTACGGCGTGGGATTCGAGGTGGGATACACGCTTGGACGCGCGGCGCACAGCGGCCAGCGGGCGTACGTGCTGTACCAGGCCGACAAGAAGGGGAAGGTGTCACGCCTGATCAGCGGCATGCGGCACGCACAGGCGGACGTGCTGGCGTACCGGAACCTCGACGAGATCGATGCGTTCCTGACGGAGCACAAGCTGATGTGAGAACGCATGGAGACCCAGGACTGAAGTCCCGGGCCACAAACCGGGAAACTGCATCCTCATCCCGCATGAGCACGTCGCCGCATCTCGAGGGAGTACGTGGCACAGGGCTTCAGCCCTGTGTCTTCAGTAGACCAATTCGCCATCCAGAAACGCCCGGGTCCGCGGATCGGCTGGCGAATCGAACAACTCGGCGGTGGGCCTGCATTCCACCACTTGTCCGTTCAGCAGGAACATGGTGCGGGTCGCGAGCCGGCGCGCTTCGTGGGCGTTATGCGTCACCAGCACGATGGTGCGGCCGTCCGCCTGTTGCTCGCGGATGACGGCTTCGACCCTTGCGACGTGGCCCGGGTCCAGGTTGGCCGCGGGTTCGTCGAGGAGGAGCACTTCGGCGCCGGTCGCGATGGCCCGTGCGAGCGCGACGCGCTGCGCCTCGCCTCCCGACAGCGTGTGCGCCGGGGTCTCCGCCAGACCCGCCAACGCCAGCCGAACGAGCAGGCCATCGACACCACCGGCATCCACGCGGCCTCGAAGACGCCGCCCGAAGATCACGTTCTCGCGGACGCTCCGCGTCAGCATCACGGGCCGCTGAAATACCGTGCTCACGCGGCGCACTGTTCCAACGCCCGCCGCGGCGTCCACGCGTGCGCCGTCGAATGCGATCGTGCCTTCCGACGGCGACTCCAGGAATTGCAGCAGGCGGAGCAGCGTCGTCTTGCCGGCGCCGCTCGGTCCGATGATGCCGAGCGTTTCGCCGCTCTGGATGTCGAGCGCGGGAATGTCCAGGACGACGCGCCGGCCGTAGCGCTGGCGTACGCCCTTCAGCGCGTAGAGCACCGCCGCCGCCCCCGGGGCAGTCATCGCGATCGCCCCTGGAGCTGAATCAACGCGGCATTGGCCAGCAGCGTCAGCGCAATCAGCACCAGTCCCATCGCCATCGCCAGCGCAAAGTCGCCCTGCCTCGTGTACAGCACGACCGCCGTCGTCAGCACCCGCGTCTGACCTTCGATGTTGCCACCGACGAGCATCACCGCCCCGACTTCGGAGATGATCCCGCCGAACGCCGCGACGAGCGCCGCCGTGACGCCGAGCCTCGCTTCGCGCAGCACCGTCCAGGCGAGCTGCGTCTTGGTGGCGCCCAGTGCGCGCACCTGCCGTCGCAACTCCGGGTCGACGCCTTCCACGGCGCTCATCGTCAGGCCGGCGACCAGGGGAAACGCGATGATCGTCTGCGCGGCGACCATCGCCGCGGGCGTGAAGAGCCATCCCAGGTCTCCGGCCGGGCCGCTGCGCGACAGCGCCATGTAAACGACGAGGCCGACCACGACCGGAGGAAGGCCCATCCCCGTGTAGAGGACCAGGGCCACGACCTTTCGGCCCGGAAAGCGCGAGAGCCCGATCGCCGCGCCCAACGGGACGCCGAGCACGGTCGCCAGCACCAGCGCCAGGCCGGTCACCTTGAACGTCAGGGCGACGATCGCCAGCAGGGCTGGCTCGGCGAGAGCGCGCAGGATGGAATCGATGGTGTCCCCCGATCCGGAACCGCGTCAGCGAACCGTGACGGACGCGACCCAGTGGGCGAATCGCGAGGCGAATTCGTCGCTCGACACGACCAGTTGGATTAGCCCTTCCGCGCCGCCCATCGGAAGGCCAGGTCGCGACTCGCCTTGCGCTCGTCAGCGTGTGGATAGAACAGGCGTTGACCGAACGTGTCGACGCCGAAGACACCGATGCGATCCTGCGTGGCCTTCGAGAGCAGCCACGTCACGAATCGGCCCGCCAGGGCGGCGTGGACGGCCGGGTGCTTGGCCGCGCTCACTGCCAGGATGCCGTAGTCATTACGCAGATCCCGATCGGGATTGTCGGCGAGCGTGCTCCCGCCGAAGAGCAGGCGCAGCCCTGGCAGCTTCGCGTGCGTCGCCAGCCAGGTGGCGCGGTCCGACAGGACGTAGGCGCCGCGCTCCTGCGCAAATGCGAGCGTCTCGCCCATGCCCTGTCCCACCGACAGGTACCATTTCATCGACGGCGTCGGTGACGTCCCGGCCAGCTTCCAGAGCGCCAGTTCCTTTGTGTGTGTCCCGGACTTGTCGCCGCGGCTGGCAAACGCCGCCCCGGCCCGTTCGATGGCCTTGAACCCGTCAGCGGCCGTCCTCACGCGGGCGAGTCCCGCCGGGTCGGCGGAAGGGCCGGCGATGACGAAATCGTTGTACATCACGTCGTCGCGCCTGGCGGCATGGCCGTCGGCGACGAATGCGTCCTCCTGCGCGCGGGCGTGCACGAGCAGCACGTCCACGTCGCCGCGGCGTCCCAACTCGAGGGCCTGGCCGGTGCCGACCGCCACGACATCGACGCGACAACGGCATTGGCGTTCGAAATCCGGCAGCAGCGCGGCCAGCAAGCCCGTGTCGGCGGTGCTGGTGGTGGTGGCGAGCCGGAGGACGTTCGGTGCGGGCGACTGAGCCGACGGGACGGACATCGCGCCGGCGATCACGGCGATGCAGATGGAGACGCGGATACGGGTGCGATGCGGCATGGAGATATTCTAGCGGTCGCGGCTACACCAGGGACAGTACGTAGCCACGGGTCTTCAGACCCGTGAATCAGTCCTTCAGCTTCGACTCGGCGTGGGCGATCTCGGATTCCGTCGTCTGCGGCGCCCGCAGGAGATAGAAGCCCAGCCGATCGATCGCCAGGCCGAACGTCGCGGGGATCGCGGCGTACAACCCGGGCCTGACGAGCAGCACCGCAACGGGCAGCGCATCAAGGAGCAGGCCGCGCGCGACGAAAAGCGGAATCGGATCGGGCGCCGGCCGACCCGACATTCGCGCGGCCCTGAGGATTCGCGAGACTCGCCAGGCCCGTGCCAGAAAGACCAGCGCGTCCGCGCCGACGAGCCAGTACGTCACGCCCGGCGGCACGCTGGGCAGGCCGTCTGCCGTGACCATCACGGCGCCAAATGCCAGTCCCGTCGAGAGCGGCGAGACGGCACTGACGCCCTGCCACGCGGGCTGACCGCCCAACGCATACACCTGTCCAATCGACAGCAAGAAGAGCACACCCACGATGGCCGTCGCGGGCCTGATGAATGCCGCCATCACCGTGAGGTCGTCCGACGCCGCCATCAGTGCCGCGGCTACGAGCAGGGCGGCGGCGAGCACGAGTTCGTGCGTGAGTGGACTCCGCCCGACGCCGCGCCACGCGAGCGGTGCGCGATCCCGCCGGCCCAGGTGGCTGAGCGATCGCACGACGCCAAACACCAGTAGCAGCCAGCCGATCGCGACGAGTGGGCGGAGCATGACCAGCGTGGCGTCGGCCGACGCCGCGGCGACGATGATGATGCCGGCGCCGGCGATGGCCAGGCTGGTGAATTCGACGAGCGGTCGGTCGCCGTGATCAGCGCTCACGTTTCATCACCTCGTCGAGGACAGCGAACCGTGCGGCGCGCCTGGCCCCGCGCGGCGCCTTGAACCGGAGATTGGGACGGCAGCCGGCCGGGTCGGCAAACCCGGGAATGCTGACGCGGGCGTCAGCGCCATCGGCCCCGGTGTCCGTCACGAATTGCAGGGCCTCGGTCGGACACGCCCTCACGCAGGCCGGCGCGAGACCCTCGTCGAGCCGGTGCGCGCACAGGTGGCACTTCGAGACCACGCCGCGCGCCGCGTCGAACTGCGGCGTGCCAAACGGACAGGCGAGTTCGCAGTACCGGCACCCCAGGCAGCGCTCCTCGCGGTGAAGGACGACGCCGTCGGCCCGCTTCTCGTACGCGCCGGCCGGACAGGCATTCAGGCACGCCGGATTCTCGCAGTGATGACAGGCCACCGAGAGGGAGTACGTAGGTCCTCCACTGGAGCGCCGCAGGTTCAGCGGGAGCACGCGCCGCCATGCCGCCTCGCTCGTGCGACCGTTCTCGATGCGGCACGCCAGTACGCACGCGCTGCAGCCGGTGCAGCGATGGAGATCGACGAGGAACCCCGCGCGGCTCATGCGGGGGCCACCTCCACCAGGCATTCGTAGTACGTGGCCCCGTGGTTCACGTCCGTGACACCTTCGCCGACGAGCACGTTGACGTCCGGATCGCCCTCGTGGCACCAGCCTTCGAGCACGTGCACGACACCCGGCCGGATGCCGGGCGTCACGCGAACCGGCAGTTCCACGCGGCCGCGGTCGTTCCATACCACCACTCGGCTGCCGTCCCGAACACCGCGCGTCCGTGCGTCGTCGGGGTGGATATCGAGCGTGTGCGGCCGCTCGACGCCCCGGACCCAGTCGAGATTGCCAAACTGGGAGTGGATGCGATCGCGGGTCTTGCACGAGAGCAGCTGGAGCGGGAACTGCTCTGTCGCCTTCGATGCGTGGCCTTCCGCCAGCGGCACGTAGTCGGGAAGCGAGCCAATGCCCCAGGCGGTGACGGCTTCCGGGGCATCGAACTGGATTCGGCCGTCCGGCGTGGGAAAGCGATGGTCCGCAAACGCCACGTCGCCCTGGCCTGACAGATCGAGCGGCCCGTGAGGCAGCCTGTCGATCGCGTCCTGGCGGCCGTCGGGCAGCAGGCCCTGCAGCCACGCCCGCCGATCGGCGGGGAAGTAACTGACGTCAAAGCCGAATCGCCGGCAGAGCAGACGCCAGACATCGCTTTCCGGCTTCACCTCTCCCGGCGGATCGAACAACTTCGCACGCCACTGCACGTACGGATGCCAGTACGCCGTCACCAGGTCTTCTTCCTCGAACAGCGTCTTCGCGGGCAGGACGTAGTCGGCGCACTCGGCCGTCGGCGTCATGAACTGATCGACGACGACCACCAGGTCCAGCTGTCGAAGGGCCTGGCGCACCCGGTGCGCGGCCGGATTCTGCGCGCCGGGATTTCCCCGCTCGATCCAGGCGGCGCGCACGGGCGGGTCAACGAGCGACTCGAGGTGGTGCGCCACCTGGGACACCGGGAAACTGCGAACAGGGGGGGGCTCCGGCGGAAGCGGGGGTTCCCGAAGGCAGTGGCTCGCGAGATTCGCGTACTGCCATCCGCCGCCCGCCACGCCGACGTTTCCGGTAAGGGCCGGCAGCAAGGCGACGGCACGCATCGCTTGCCCGGCGCGCGAGTGCCGCTGCAGCCCGAATCCGGCGATGAGCAGCGCGGGCTTCGTCCGGCCGTAGGCGAAGGCCAGTTCGCGCAGCGCGGACGCATCGACGCCCGTAATCTGGGTGACGCGTTCGAGCGGGTACTCCCCCAACCGGGCGCGGTACGCCTCGAATCCCGATGCGGCGTCTCGCAGAAACACGTCGTCGTGAAGCCCCGCGTCGACGATGAGGCGAGCGAGGCCGAGCGCGAGGGCGGCATCGGTGCCCGGCCGCGGCTGCACGTGGATGTCGGCCGCGTCCGTCGTGTCCGTACTGCGAGGGTCGATGACGGCCACCACGGCGCCGCGCTCCTGCGCGTCGAGGATCAGGCGCCACTGGTGGATGTTGGTTTCCGCCGGGTTGTGGCCCCAGATCAGGATGAACCGGCTCGCGTCCGTGAGCCGCGGATGATTGTGCCGGTTCGCGCCGTAGGTCAGCCGCGTCGCTTCGAGACCGGCCGGCCAGCAGAGGTCTCCATAGGTTGTCGTGCACCCGCCAAACTGCCGCCAGAACGCCATCGACAGGCCGCCGACGGCACCGTGCGCCCCGGAACCTTCGTAGTAGAGGACGCCCGCCGGGCCGTGCGTCGTTCTCACGCTCGTCAGGCGCGTCGTAATGTCGTCGAGGGCCTCGTCCCATCCGACCGGGTCGAAGCTGTCGCGTTTCGCCTTCCGGCGCATCGGTGTCAACAGGCGGTCGGGATGGTTCACGCGACGCGCATAGCTCAGGCCCTTCAGGCATACGTGCCCGCCGGTCGCCGGGTTGTCGGGGTCGCCCTCGATGCGCGTGATCCGGTTCTGCCCGTCAATCGTGACGAGCATCCCGCACGTGCAATAGCAGTTGCGCGGGCACACGGTGCGGATGGTCCGCAGCGCGGTCATGGGCTTGAAGTGTAGCGGAAGGAAAGACGGAAAGGCGAACAGGCGTCGAGCTATCCCGTACTCGACGCCTGCTCTGTGAGGAAACGGGAGTTGCTATGCCGCTCTCTGATGCAGCAGCGGACGGGTTTCGTACCCGCCAGCCTCGCACCACACCTTGTACCACTCGTCGCCCGAGAGGAACGCCTGCGCGTCCGCACGCACGTCGGCGGGCGCCGTGGGATCGAGCGCATCCGCGAGCGCCTGCTTGATCACCGCGCACGCCAGACTTCGCGCCGCCAGTCCCGGGATGTGAGCGAGTTGGTCCGATTTCGAGTTCATGGAATCCTCCATGGCCTGTCTCTGTCTCCGGCACTCCTATAATCGGCGTCCTGCCCTGGAACTTGAGTGCTGGTTCGCCAGATACTATGCAAGGGCCGTGCCGGAGCAGATCTGCGCAATCGGGCGCACTTTCGAGCCTCTTCGTGCAGGGGTATGTCAGCGCGCCGACGCCGTGGGGCTGAGGGTGTCAACGGAGTGTCACGGACACCGCGGCGCGCGGACCCGCAGCGTCCCCGAATCGGGAACGAACTACTCGCGGACGAACAGGTCCTTCGACTGAGGGCTGATGAACACGTCGGCGCCAGGCCGCAGGCTCAACTGGTCGCAGCGATCGAGCGGCGTTTCCACGAATACCGGGTCGCCCCACTCGGCCAGCAGTTCGATCTTGGCCACCGGGCCCGCCTTGTTGACGTGCACGACCCGCGCCTTGAACGCCCCGGTGGTCGGCTCGGCGTGCACCTGCAGCAGGTGCGGACGGATGTAGAGCCTGGTGGCGTCTGCCGCGACTCCCGTCGTTGACGGCACGTCGATTTCCAGGCTTCCGAGGTAGGCCTTGTCGCCGGTGACACGTCCCAGGAAGAGGTTCACTTCACCCAGGAACTGGTAGACGAACAAGCTCGCGGGCGCGTGGTAGACGTCCTCCGGCGTGCCGACCTGTTCCACGCGGCCCTGGTTCATGATGACGACGCGGTCGGAGAGTTCGAGCGCCTCCTCCTGGTCGTGCGTGACGAACACCGTCGTGACGCGCAACTCCGCATGCAGCCGCCGCAGCCACCGGCGCAGCTCCTTGCGCACCTTGGCGTCCAGCGCCCCGAACGGCTCGTCGAGCAGCAGGAGTTTCGGCTCGACGGCGAGGGCGCGTGCCAGCGCCACGCGCTGACGCTGGCCGCCGGAGAGCGCCGAGGGATATCGATCGGCGAGGAATCCCAGCTGCACGAGGTCGAGCAGCCGGGTGACGCGGTCGCGGATTTCCCCATCGCCCGGGCGCGTCTCGCGCGGCCGCACGCGCAGGCCGAACGCCACGTTCTCGAACACGGTCAGGTGGCGGAACAGCGCGTAGTGCTGGAACACGAATCCGACGCGCCGATGCCGCGCGGGTTGTCCGCCCACGTCCACGTCGTCGATGGCGATGGTGCCGGACTCGGGCCGTTCGAGGCCGCCGATCAGGCGCAGCAGCGTGGTCTTGCCGGAACCCGACGGGCCAAGCAGGCCCACCAGCTCGCCCGTCTCGACGCGCAGCGACACGTCGTCAACGGCGGCGAACGTGTGGTAGCGCTTGGTGAGATGGCGGACCTCAATGCTCATGACGCGTCCTCCATTCGACGACAGACTTGACCGCGAGCGTGATCACCGCCATCAACGTGAGCAGCGACGCCACGGCGAACGCCGCCGTGAAGTTGTACTCGTTGAACAGGATTTCCACGTGCAGGGGCAGCGTATTCGTCTCGCCGCGGACGTGACCCGAGACCACCGAGACCGCACCGAATTCGCCGATGGCGCGGGCGTTGAGCAGGATGACACCGTAGACGAGCGCCCACTTGATGTTCGGCAGCGTCACCCGCCAGAACGTCTGCCAGCCGGTCGCGCCCAGCGCGACGGCGGCCTCCTCGGCTTCGGTGCCCTGTTCGCTCATGAGCGGGATCAGCTCGCGGGCGACGAACGGGAACGTGACGAACAGCGTGGCGAGCACGATGCCGGGGAGCGCGAAGATGACCGTGATGCCGCGATCGGCGAGCCAGGGCCCGACGAGCCCCTGCGCGCCGAACACCAGCACGAACACCAGGCCCGAGATGACGGGCGACACCGCAAACGGCAGGTCGATCAGCGTCAGGAGCAGCGTGCGGCCGGGAAATTGGAACTTGGCGAGCGCCCATGCGGCGGCGACGCCGAACACCGTGTTGAGCGGGATCACGATCAGGGCGACGAGCAGCGTCAACGCGATGGCACTGCGCGCGTCGGGCTCGGTGACCGCGGTCCAGTACACTGCCAGTCCCTGGGAGAACGCCTCGGTCAACACGACCGCGAGCGGCAGCGCCAGGAAGACCGCCAGGAACAGCAGCGCGACGGCGATGAGCACCGCGCGGGTCATGCCATCCTCCGGCGCGCGAACCACTGCAGCACATTGATGCCGAGCAGCAGGACGAACGACAAGCCGAGCATCACGCTCGCGAGCGCCGTGGCGCCGGCGTAGTCGAACTGCTCGAGCTTGGCCATGATCAGCACCGTGGTCAGCTCGGTCTTCATCGGCAGGTTGCCGGAGATGAAGACGATCGACCCATACTCGCCGAGGGCGCGGGCAAACGCGAGCGCCGTGCCAGTGGCGACCGCGGGCAGAATGGCGGGCATGATGATCCGCCACGTGGTCTGGGCCGCCGTGGCGCCGAGGCTCCGCGCCGCCTCCTCGACCTCGGGATCGAGATCCTCGAGGACCGGTTGCACCGTGCGGACGACGAACGGCAGGCCGATGAAAGTGAGGGCCACAAAGACCCCCAGTGGGGTGTACGCCACTGGGATGCCGACCGCCGTCAGGCCGCGGCCCACCCAGCCGGTGGGCGCATAGACCGCCGTCAGGGCGATGCCCGCTACGGCGGTGGGCAGCGCGAATGGCAAATCGATGAGTGCATCGACGAATCGCCGTCCCGGAAAGCGGTAGCGCACCAGGACCCAGGCCACGAGCAGGCCGAACAGGCCGTTGGCCGCCGCGGCCGCCGCCGACGCTCCCAGCGTGAGGCGGTAGCTCGCCATCGCGCGAGGCGCCGTCACGATGGTCCAGTACTGATCCCACGACAGGCTGGCGGTGCGCAGGAAGAGGGCGGCGAGCGGGACCAGCACGATCGCACCGAGATAGGCGAGCGTGAACCCCAGCGTGAGGCCGAATCCGGGCAGGGCCGAGCCTCTACCGCGCGCCCATGATCTGATCAAAGAGACCGCCCTCGTCGAAGTGTTTCTTCTGCACGGCGGGCCATCCGCCGAATACGGGATCGGAAATACCCACCAGCGTGAGCCGCGGAAAGCGGGTGTTGTACCTGGCCAGGGCGTCGGCCGCGGACGGCCGATAGTAATGTCGGCCCGCCAGTTCCTGGGCCAGCGGCGAGTACAGGAACTGCACGTACGCCTGGGCGGCCTGCTGCGTGCCGCGGCGCGCGGCCACCTTGTCGACCACGGCCACGGGCGGCTCGGCCAGGACGCTCATCGACGGCGTGACGATCTGGAACTTGTCCCGGCCCAGCTTCTCGAGAGCCAGCCACGCTTCGTTTTCCCAGGAGATCAGGACATCGCCAATCCCGCGCTGGGCGAATGTCGTCGTGGCGCCCCGCGCACCCGAGTCGAGCACCGGCACGTTCCGGAACAGCGCCGTCACGAACTCCCTCGCGGACGCCGCGTTGCCGCCCGGCCGACGCATGGCGTAGGCCCATGCTCCTAAGTACCCCCAGCGCGCCGCACCGGACGTTTTCGGGTTCGGTGTGATGACCGAGATGCCGGGCTTCACCAGATCGTCCCAGTCCATCACCCGCTTCGGATTGCCCGCCCGCACCAGGAAGACGATCGTAGAAGTGTACGGACAGCTGTTGTTCGGCAGGCGCGATTGCCAGTTCGAGGGCAGCAGCGACGCCTGGCGGGCAATCGCGTCGATGTCCCAGGCCAGCGCCAGCGTGACCACGTCGGCCTGGAGGCCGTCGATGACCGCGCGCGCCTGCCTGGCCGACCCGCCGTGCGATTGAGTGACGGTGATCTTCTGGCCGGTCCTGGCCTGCCAGTCTCGCGCGAACGCCGCGTTGACGTCCTGGTAGAACTCGCGGGTTGGGTCGTACGACACGTTCAGCAACGTCGCCTGCGCCAGCGCAGGGGCGGGCGTCAGCAGCGCCAGACCCACGGCGACCGCGAGGCCCAGCAGACGGCGTAACAGGGATGCGGGTGCGCGTGATCGCATCAAACGCCGAGATCGTAGCACGGCTGGTTTGAGGTTGGGCGGGAACAGGGCTAGAGTAAGACGACTTTGCGCCGATTCTGGACAAGGACGTGACACCGTGACCAAGAAGATCCGCCGAACTGCACTCGCCATCAGCCTGCTGGTTGTGTTGTCCGCCCTGGCGCTCAGGGCCGTGCCGGCGCCTCAGGGCACCGCTCGCCTGGAGCCCGCGACGCTCGTCGTTCACAACGGCAAGATCGTCACCGTGGAGGAGGCGAAGCCCGACGCGCAGGCGCTCGCGATCCGCGGCGACCGCATCGTGGCCGTCGGCACGGAGGCCGAGATCAAGCCGTTCATCGGACCAGCCACCCAGGTGATCGACCTCAAGGGCGCGCTGGCCGTGCCCGGGATCATCGAGAGCCATGGCCACTTTACCGGCGTCGGCGAGGCGAAGCAGCAGATTGACCTGATGAAGACGACAAGCTGGGATCAAATCCTGGCGCTGGTGGCGGACGCCGCGAAGAAGGCGGCACCGGGCGAGTGGATCATCGGGAGAGGCTGGCACCAGGAGAAGTGGACGGCGCGGCCGCAGCCAAACGTCGAAGGATTCCCGACACACGAGTCCCTGAGCCGCGTGTCACCGAACAACCCGGTGCTGCTCGAGCACGCGAGCGGGCATGCGTCGTTCGCCAACGCGAAGGCGATGGAGCTGGCGGGAGTCACGAAGGCGACGCCGAACCCGGCCGGGGGCGAGATCCTGAAGGACGCGACCGGCAACCCGATTGGCGTCTTCCGCGAAACGGCGCAGGGGTTGCTGTCGCGCGCGGAGCGCCAGGCGCTGGCGAAATTGACGCCGGCCGAACGGGACGCGCGAGCCCGGAAGGTGGTCCAGTTGGCCGCCGAGGAGTGCCTGTCCAAGGGCATCACGACGTTCCATGATGCCGGGGAGCCGTTCTCGACGATCGACCTGTTCAAGCAAGTCGCGCAGGAGGGGAAGCTCGGCCTCCGGCTCTACGTCATGGTGCGCGAGGGCAACGCGCGGCTGGCGGAGAACCTGGTGAAGTACCGGACCATCGGCTTTGCCGACAACCACGTGACGGTCCGGACGATCAAGGTGACGCTGGACGGCGCGCTCGGATCGCGAGGGGCGTGGTTCCTGGAGCCGTACGCGGACCTGCCGGGCCACACGGGCCTGAACACGACACCGCTGGATGCGACGCGCGAAACGGCGAAGCTGGCCATGGCCAACGGCTACCAGTTGGCCATTCACGCGATTGGCGATCGGGCGAACCGCGAGGTCCTGAACATCTACGAGGAGGCCTTCAAGGCCAACCCCGACAAGAAGGACCTGCGCTGGCGCGACGAGCACACCCAGCACCTCAACCCGGCGGATATTGAGCGGTTTGGCAAGCTCGGTGTGATCGCCGCGATGCAGGGCATCCACTGCACCTCGGACGCCCCGTACGTGCTGGCGCGGCTGGGCGCCAAGCGGGCCGAAGAGGGCGCGTACGTCTGGCAGAAGCTGATGAAATCGGGTGCGGTGATTTCCAACGGCACGGATGCGCCGGTGGAGGACGTGGATCCGATTCCCAGCTACTACGCGACGGTGAGCCGGCGCCTCAAGGACGGCTCGGTGTTCTACGGCGATCAGCGGATGACCCGGATGGAAGCGCTGAAGTCCTACACGATCAACGGCGCGTTCGCGGCATTCGAGGAGCAGATCAAGGGGTCGCTGACCGTCGGCAAGCTCGGCGATGTGACCATCCTGTCGAAGGACATCCTGACCGTACCGGAGGACCAGATTCTCTCGGCGAAGGTGCTTTACACGATCGTGGGCGGGAAGGTGATGTATCAGGCGAAGTAGGGCGTTCCGGTATGTCCTGAGGAATCCCTGTGAACGCTCCGTCCGATCTTGTCAGAGAAGTCATCCTCGGCCGCCGACGATCCGGAAGCAAGCCGGGGCAACGGGACGACAGCTGCCGCGTGGCTCTCTGCATCGAGGGCGGGGCGATGCGAGGTGTCGTCTCTTCCGGGATGGCCGCTGCCATACAGCACCTGGGCCTGCTCGACTGCTTTGACGTGGTGTACGGATCATCGGCCGGCGCCGTCAATGCGGCCTACCTCACGGCAGGGCAGGCGTGGATCGGCACGTCGCTCTACTACCAGGATCTCAACAACAGCCGCTTCATCAGCTTCCGTCGAGCATTGTTGGGCGGGCCGTTGGTCGATGTGGATTTCCTCGCTGGCCCCGTCATGACTCGGCAGAAGCCTCTGGATGTGGCCGCCGTCCTCGCGGCTCGCATTCCGCTGTGTGCCACGGCGACAGACGCGGACACGGGGCAGACGGTAGTCTTCACCGACTTCCGGAGCGGAGAGCAACTGCGGTCCGCGCTGCGAGCATCGACCACGATGCCTGCCGTCTCCGGCGGCGCGTTCCGCCGCGGGGGGCGGCAGTTCTTCGACGCCTCACTGCTCAGTGAACCGATTCCCCTGGCATCAGCGGAGACGGCGACGTGTACGCACATGGTGTCACTCCTCACCCGTCCCGCCGGGGCCGTGAGGTCACGGGCCGGACTCTTCGACTGGTACATGCGTCGATGGTTTGTCCGGCATTGCCCGGCCCTGTCTCCCCTCAGTGCCCGCCGGCACTTGGTATACGCGGAGTCGATCGCGGCCATTCGGGCAGGACGCGGGCCGACGCGGGGCACGCCCATTCTCGCGATCGTCCCAGGCGGGCCTCTGGTCAATCAACTCGAACGGCGAGCAGGCCATTTGGTTCGCGGTGCCTGTGACGGCTTCCGTGCAGTGGCGTCGGCGTTCGGTGAAGGCACAAGCCCTGGCAGCGTGATCGTTCCGTCGGAGTTGTCCCCGGCCTTGCTTCGGTCACCGTCGGCCGAGTGAAGCACATGGGTTCCACCGGATTGGGCGAACTTGAGAGGAGCATCGTGACGACATCCACGCTCGCCGAAAGACTTCCGACCCTGCCATCCGACGAGGGACTCAGGGAACTCGACACGCTTGTCAGAGATCTCTTCGCCCGACCCGAGGAAGGCGCGTTACGCGAGGTGTTTCAGGCACGGTGTCTCGAATCCACCGTCCAGGGAGCGCTGGGCTTCTATCTGCTGGTCCGTGCGGCCGAACGGTGGAACAACGCCAAGTCGGGGAGCGGTCATCCCGACTATGACGAGTGCGTGGCCCATCTGGGCGATTCGAGGGTGGTGGCGCACATGCGGGCGCTTTATGGGTTCGGCACCGAGGTTCCCGAGGCGCCTGCGGAACTCACGCTCCACAAGGTGGGCACAACGTCCTATCTCTTTCGTTTCCGCGCTCACCATGCTGTTCGGGCACTCAAGCTGATCAAGCCGCCCTACCTCGGCAGCCCGACAGTCACAGAGGCCATCTTCCTCGCCGCGTCCCATTCACGGCCGGACTTCACGTATGCCCCTCGATTCTATGGCGCGCCGTCACGCAGCTATGCGGTCATGGACTTCATCAAGGGACCCACGCTCCGGGAGACGCTCGACTTGGCCGACGGGTCGCCTGCGACCGTGATGGATCTTGCGGAGTTCGTGATTGACCGACTCTGCAACCATCTCCAACTCTTGAAGAATTCCGGTGAGGCTCACAGGGATTTATCGCCAGAAAACGTGATCATCCGGAACGAGTTCACCGAGGACCGCGAGTTGTGGCTGGTCGATTTTGGCGTCAATCATCTGTTGCGAGAGGTCGTTGGAAGCGCTCAGTTGGTGAGCCGGGCGCAACACTACATCCCGCGCGAAGTCCTGGACGGCCAGGACGCCAGTCCCACCGCTGACGTCTACTCGATCGGCGTCATTGTGGCGGAGATCGTCGCCAGGGCTGCGACCGCAGGTGTGACCGCGGGCGGCGACCCGCGTCCCGTATCAGCAGACGGTGCGTCGGCGCTGGCGGACGACCTGGAACTCATCCGTCGCACATCACCCCGCCTGGCAGCGGTGATTGACCCGATGGTCGATGGTCAGGAAGCCACCCGAGTGCACGACATCAGGGCCACGGCCGACCTCTTCAGCCGACTGCGCGAGAAACTGCTGGCGGGTGCGGCAGACTTCCGGAAGTCGATGTCGGAAGCGGAGATCCCGCTGGTGTTCCGGGTACTGTTTGCCATCCCCACGGGATCCGTCTCGAAGTATCTGGACATCGCATCGGAGGCCGTACAGGTCTTCTACCGGTCTCGCGTCCGGCGGCCTTGGGTGGAGATCTCTGCGCTGGCCTCTCAACTTGCGTACCTCACGTTCTGGGGCGCCTTCATCTCCGCTGTCACGTGGCACCTTCGCCAGCACACGCTGTGGTCACCGGGCGTGTGGCCCGGGCTTGCCGTGGCGTTCAGCTATGGGTTGGTGGCCACCAAGTACTACCAGACCATCTTCGCGGGCCTGAGCGCGCGCCAGATCAGTCCTGTTCGCGAGAACGTGCTCAGATGGGGCAGCGTATTCCATACGGGACCGATCCTGATCACACTGCTGGTGGAGCCTCGGGCGTGGCCGTTCTGCTATTTCGCCGGGCTCGTGTACCTGACCGTCAATAACTGGGCTGCGTGCAGCCTCGCCTTGAGGGCCGGGGCGTACATCAGGAGGTCCGGCATCAGGCCGCCCCAGCCGCATTCCTTCGGGCCGTTCCTGGCTCACTTTTCCGGCTGGCACCTCATGTCGGGGGTCTACGCTGGGGCGGTGCTCGCCGTCGGCTTGGGACTTCATCATCCGTTTGACGGGTTCGGCCGGCTCGTTGACGAACCGGTGTATGCCCTGGTGGTGATGCTCGTGAACGCCAAGATGTACTTCTCCAACTGCACCCGCCAGGCCCCGGAGATGAGGGCCGGACTGGACTGGGCGTTTGCCGCCATGACGCGCGCGGCCGCTGTAAGTGGAGACCTGGTACCCGCCGCCGTCCGGGCCGAGCGGCGCTAACTCGCCCACGAACGCCCGGGCCCTATCGCCTGGCGCCTAACGCCTAACGCCTGCCCTCGGGCTCGTACGCGAGATTCTGCCCCAGCCAGCGCTCGACCTCGGCCACGGTCATGCCCTTGCGCGCGGCGTAGGATGCCACCTGGTCGCGACCGATGCGCCCGAGCGAGAAGTACTTCGCCCGCGGGCTCGCGAAATAGAGCCCGCTGACGCTCGCGGCCGGCAGCATCGCGCAGGATTCGCTCAGCGTGATCCCGATTGCCGGCGCGTCCAGCAGCCGGAACAGGGTCTGCTTCTCGCTGTGATCCGGACAGGCGGCGTAGCCGAACGCGGGCCGGATGCCGCGGAATCGTCCCGCCGAGATGTCCTCCGGCGTCAACGTCTCGCTCGCGCCATAGCCCCATTCCCGGCGCACGCGTGCATGCAGGAATTCCGCAAATGCTTCCGCCAGCCGATCCGCCAGCGCCTTCACCATGATGGCGTGGTAGTCGTCGTGGGCCGCCGTGCTGCGCGCCACGAGTTCGTCGACCCCGAGACCGGCGGTCACCGCAAAAGCCCCGATAAAGTCTCTCGCTGCGCTGCCGCACGGCGCCACGAAGTCGGACAGGCACAGGTGCACCCGGCCATCCTCGATCACTTCCTGCTGCCTGAGCATGGGGAAGCGCGCGGCTTCGCCGGTCCGCGCGGCATCCGCGAACACGACGATGTCGTCGCCGTCGCTGGCGGCCGGCCAGAAGCCGTAGACGCCCCGTGCCCGCAGCGACCCGCTGGCGGCGATCTCCTTCAGCAGCGCCTGCGCCTGCTGGTAGAGGTCCCGCGCCGCGGGCCCGTACTCGGCGTGCTCGAGGATGGCGGGGAAGCGTCCCTTCAGGCCCCAGGCCGAGAAGAAGAACGTCCAGTCGATGAAGGGGCCGAGCTCGTCGATGCGCGCCTCCACCGTCACGGGCTGCCCTGATGCCGTCGGCGCAGCGACCGGCTCTGTCGTCCAGTCGATCCGCGGCCGCCTGTCGCGGGCGTCGTTGTACGCCAGCAGCGGATTGGCCTGCCGGGCGCGATGCCGTTCGCGAAGCCCCTGTTGCTGCGTCCGGTTCTCATCGGCGAACGCGCCGCGCTGCGACGGATTCAGCAGGCTGCCCACGACATCCGTGACGCGCGATGCGTCCGGCACGTAAACGGTTTCCACCCCGTACTCCGGCGCGATCTTGACCGCGGTGTGCTGGCGGCTCGTCGTGGCGCCGCCAATCAGCAGCGGCACCCGCAGCTGCCGCCGCTCCATCTCGCGCGCGACCTGCACCATCTCGTCGAGCGAGGGCGTGATCAAGCCGCTCAGGCCGATGATGTCGGCGTGCTCGTCGACGGCCGCACGCAGGATGCGGTCTGCCGGCACCATCACGCCAAGATCAACGACGCGGTAGTTGTTGCAGCCAAGCACGACGCCAACGATGTTCTTGCCGATGTCATGCACGTCACCCTTGACCGTGGCGAGCAGGACGGTGCCGCGGTCCGTCGCGACCGATCCGCCCTGGCGCTTCTCTTCGTCCATGAACGGCTCGAGGTAGGCCACGGCGCGTTTCATCGCCCGGGCGCTCTTCACGACCTGCGGCAGGAACATCTTGCCCGCGCCGAACAGGTCGCCCACGGTCTTCATCGCGTCCATCAGCGGACCCTCGATGACGAGCAGCGGCCGCTTCAGGGTCTGGCGCGCCTCCTCGGTATCCTGCTCGATGAAGTCCACGACGCCGTGCACGAGGGCGTGCGCCAGCCGGGCTTCCACCGGCGCGTCGCGCCACGCCAGGTCGGCCGTCTTCTGCTGGACGTCACCTGAGATCGTCCCGGCGAGCTGCACGAGCCGCTCGGTGGCATCCGGGCGCCGGTTGAAGATCAGGTCCTCGACGCGCTCGCGCAGATCGGCAGGGATGTCCTCGTACACGGTCAACTGGCCCGCGTTGACGATGCCCATGTCGAGGCCCGCGCGGATCGCGTGATAGAGGAACACCGCGTGGATGGCCTCGCGTACGCGGTCGTTGCCGCGGAAGGCAAACGAGAGGTTCGAGATGCCGCCGCTGACCTTGGCGCCCGGGCAGGTGGCCTTGAGGATCCGCGTGGCCTCGATGAAGTTCACGGCGTAGTTCGCGTGCTCCTCCAGGCCCGTGCCGATGGCCAGCACGTTGGGATCGAAGATGATGTCGAGCGGGTCGTAGCCCGCCTCGCGCGTGAGCAGGCCGTATGCGCGCTGCAGGATTTGCACGCGCCGCTCCACCGTGTCCGCCTGGCCCTGTTCGTCGAACGCCATGACGATCGCCGCGGCGCCGTACTTGCGGATGATGCCGGCTTTGCGAAGGAAGTCCTCTTCGCCTTCCTTGAGGCTGATGGAGTTGACGATCGGCTTGCCCTGGATCGCGGCGAGCCCGGCCTCGATGACCGACCATTTCGAGCTGTCGATCATGAACGGCAGGCGCGCGATCTCCGGTTCGGTGGCGATCAGGTTCAGGAACTCGGTCATCGACCACTCGGCATCGAGCATCCCCTCGTCCATGTTGACGTCGAGGATGTTGGCGCCGCCGCGGACCTGGTCGAGGGCGACGTCGGCGGCCTGGGCGAACTGCTTGTCGCGGATCAGGCGCCGGAACTTGGCCGACCCGGCTACGTTGGTGCGTTCGCCGATCATGATGAAGTTGCTCTCGGGCCGGATGGTCAACGGCTCGAGGCCCGCGAGCTGCGTGTAGCGCGCCGGCGCGGCGGCGTCTGCCGGCCTCCGTGCGGCGCGCGGGCGCAGCCCGGCGATGGCGGCGCCAATGGCGCGGATGTGATCGGGCGTCGTGCCGCAGCAGCCGCCGACGATGTCCACGAGGCCTTCCTCGACGAACCCGCGGACGATGCGCGCGGTGTCGGCCGGGTGCTCGTCGTACTGGCCGAAGGCGTTCGGCAGGCCGGCGTTCGGGTAGGCGCTGACGTGGCACGTGGCGACCTGTGCCAGGTCCACCAGGTGCGGCCGCATCTCGCGGGCGCCCAGGGCGCAGTTCAGGCCCACGCTGAACGGCCGGGCGTGCGCGATCGACAGCCAGAACGCTTCGATCGTCTGGCCGGTGAGCGTGCGGCCGCTGCGATCGGAAATGGTGACCGAGATCATCACCGGCACGCGTGCCCCGCGGGCCTCGAACACGTCCTGAATCGCGACGAGGGCCGCCTTGGCATTGAGCGCATCGAAGATCGTTTCGACAAGCAGTACGTCGGAGCCGCCGTCGAGCAGACCCCGCACCTGTTCGTCATAGGCATCGCGCAGCTGCGCGAACGTCGCCGCGCGAAACGCCGGGTTGTTGACGTCCGGCGAGATCGAGAGCGTCCGGTTGGTGGGACCGATAGCGCCCGCCACGAATCGCGGCTTGTCCGGCGTCCGGGCCGTCCACGCCGCCGCGGCCGTCTTCGCCAGGGCGGCGGCAGCCGCGTTCATCTCGTACACGTATCTCTCGAGCCCGTAGTCCGCCTGGGCCACCGGCGTGCCGTTAAACGTATCGGTCTCGATGAGGTCGGCGCCGGCTTCGAGATACGCGTCGTGGATGCCCGCGATCACGTCCGGCCGGGTCAGCACGAGAATGTCGTTGTTACCCTTGAGGTCTCGCGGGTGGGTGGCGAATCGCTCGCCACGGTAGTCGGCCTCGGTGAGCCCGTGGCGCTGGACCATCGTGCCCATCGCGCCGTCCAGGAGGAGGACGCGCGAGGACAGGATGCTCGTCAAGAGGGATTCGGTCGAGGGTGTAGTCATGGGCGGGTCCTATCGCTTGGATCCGTGCCGGCGCGACGACCGGCTGCCTGCGGGCTTCTGGCCGCTGGCGATGGTGACGGCGAACGGGCCGCCGGCTTTCTTTGCGCCCGGCTGCAGCCGGACGTCCGTGAGGCCCGCGGCGCTGAGCATGCCGCCCAGGGCTTCGTCGGAAAACCCGAGCCACACGTCCCCGAGCCGCTCTTTGACCCAGGCCTGGTCGTGCGGCCGCAGTTCCAGGACGAGCACGCGCCCGCCCGGCCGCACGATCCGGGCGGCTTCGGCCACGGCCTGGGCCGGCTCCGCTGCCTGGTGCAGGGCCTGGGAGAGCAGGGCGACATCGACGCTGGCAGACTCGATGGGGAGCCGCTCGATCTCGCCACGCTTCCAGGTGATGTTCGTCACCCCGCGCTTGCGGGCCGTCGCTCTCGCGTGGCGCAGGACGTCGGCCGATCGATCGATGGCCACCACGTGCCTGGCCCAGCGGGCGGCTTCGACCGTCAGGTAGCCTTCGCCACAGGCGAGGTCCGCGACGTCGAGCCGGGGCAGCAGGTGGCCAAGGGCACGGGCCCACGCGGCCCAGCTTCGCCCGGGGACGAGCCGCGAACTCTCGGAGGCGTGGACGTCGAAGTTCTCACGCCGGATGCGCAGCACTTCCTGCAGGCGGGCTTCGTCCGCGCGCGCGTCGGCGCTCGATCGGACGCCGCCGGGGCCGTCGCAGATGTGGGCCCAGACGCCGGCGAGCGGCCCGGTCGTCAGCGCGGCGGACAGGCGAAAGTAACTGAACCCGCCCACGGCTTCTTCGTCGACCAGTCCCGCGTCTTTCAGGAGGCGCAGGTGCCGCGAGACGCCGGACTGGGCGAGGCCCAGGACCGCCGTCAACTCGGTGACGTTCAGGCGCTCGCGCGACAGCATCCAGAGGAGGCGGAGCCGGACGTCCTCGCCAAGCAGCCGGTAGAGCGCCGCGCCTTCAATCATATCTATCAATCTATCGCGAGTGATATGCGCCTGTCCATGCCGCCGCCGGCTGCGCCGCCCGCCCGCGGCACGATAGAATGCCCACCTATGATCCGTATTCTCGTCACCGGCGGCACCTTCGACAAGCAGTACGACGAAGTGCACGCCCGGCTGCACTTCACCGAGTCCCAGGTCCCCGAGATGCTGCGCCTCGGCCGCTGCCACGCCGAGGTCTCCATCCGGACGGTGATGCTGGTGGACAGCCTCGACATGACCGACGCCGACCGCGCCATCATCACCCGGACCTGCCTGCAGGCGCCCGAGTCGCAGATCGTCGTCACGCACGGCACCGATACGATGGTCGAGACGGCCCGCGCCATCGCGGAGGCCGTCACGGACAAGACCGTCGTGCTGACCGGCGCCATGATCCCCTACGCGTTCGGCAGTTCCGACGGCATGTTCAACCTGGGCAGCGCCCTGTCGTTCGCCCAGGTGCTGCCGCCGGGCGTGTACGTGGCGATGAACGGCCGGTGTTTCCGCTGGGACAACGTCCGCAAGAACCGTGAAACCGCCGTCTTCGAGGACGCGCGGTAACCGCTGACCGAGGCATTCATGAACAGACGCATCACCGTTCTCATCGTTGGCGTATGCCTGGCCGCCGTGGCGGCCGCGGGCGTGGCTGCACAGTCCACGACGCTCCCGGTCAAGGCGCCGCCCATCAGCGCTGAGGCCCTCCTCGCGCACGTCAAGACGCTCTCGTCCGACCAGTTCGAGGGCCGGGCGCCCGGCACACACGGCGAAGACCTGACCGTGGCCTATATCGAGAGCGAATTCAAGAAGGCCGGCCTCAAGCCCGGCAACCCCGACGGCACCTACATCCAGAAGGTGCCGCTCGTCGGCATCACGCCGGACCCGCACACGGTGCTCACGTTCCGCAAGGGTGCGGAGACGCTGACGCTGACGTTCAAGGACGACGTGGTGGCGTGGACGAAGCGGGCGCAGCCGAGTGTCAGCATCGACCAGTCGGACGTGGTGTTCGTGGGGTACGGGGTCCAGGCGCCGGAGTTCAACTGGGATGACTACAAGGGGGTCGACCTCGCAGGCAAGACGATGATCGTGCTGGTGGGCGATCCGCCGGTGCCGGACCCGAAGTCGCCGGGCCGGCTGGATCCGGCCACGTTCGGCGGCCGGGCCATGACGTACTACGGCCGGTGGACGTACAAGTACGAGATCGGCGCCGAGAAGAAGGCGGCCGCCGTGCTCATCGTCCACGAGACCGACGCCGCGGCCTACCCGTTCTCGGTGGTGCAGGGCAAGACCGGCGAGCAGTTCGACATGGTCACCCCCGACAAGGGCGCCAGCCGGGCGGCCATCGAGGGGTGGATTACCCTGGCCCAGGCGAGAGCGCTCTGTGCGAAGGCCGGGCAGAGCTTCGACGCGCTCAAGAGGCAGGCCGTCACCCGCGAGTTCAAGCCCGTATCGCTCGGCGTGACGGCGTCGATGACGATCCGTAACGCGATCCGGACGATTGACTCGCGGAACGTCGTCGGGCGCGTGGTGGGCAGCGACCCCGTGCTGAGGGACGAGCACGTGATCTTCACGTCGCACTGGGATCATTTCGGCATTGGCGCGCCGGTGGACGGCGACACGATCTACCACGGGGCGCTCGACAACGCGACGGGCATCGGCGGGATGATCGAAATGGCGCGGGCGTACGCCGCGCTCCCGGTGGCGCCGAAGCGCTCGCTGCTGTTCCTCGCCGTCACGGCGGAGGAGCAGGGGTTGCTCGGATCGGACTACTACGCGCGGCACCCCCTCTATCCGCTCGCCAGAACGCTGGCGGCGATCAACATGGACGCCCTCAACATCTATGGCAAGGTGCGGGACCTCGAGGTCGTGGGACTGGGCAACTCCGACCTCGATGATTACGCACGGGAGGCCGCGGCTGAGCAGGGGAGGCACCTCGTGCCGGCGCAGAAGCCGGAAGCTGGCGGCTACTACCGTTCGGATCACTTCCCGTTTGCCAAGCAGGGCGTGCCGGCGATCAACGCCAACGGCGGCGTCGAGGTGATCGGGAAGCCGGACGGCTGGGGCCTGAAGATGCAGGACGACTACACGGCGAAGCACTACCACAAGCCGTCCGACGTCATCCGGCCAGACTGGGACCTCGCCGGCGCGATCCAGGACCTGCAGCTCTACTACGCGATCGGGTTCCGCGTGGCGCAGGCCGAGAAGTACCCGGAATGGAAGCCCGGCACCGAGTTCAAGGCGAAACGGGACGCCATGCTCAAGAAGTAGCGTCCCGCTATTTGTACAGCACAAGGGGCCGCGAGCGGCCCCTTGTGCTGTACGGCTGGGTTTGCCGTCTAACGCTTCTTCGTGACTTTCTTTGTCGCCGTCTTCTTCGGCGCAGCCTTCTTCGTCATCGTCTTGCAGCCACCGCATGCCATGGTCCGTCCTCCGTGTCGATCGTTGATCCGTGGGGGCAGTCGGGCGATTCTACACCGAAGTCCGTCCTACGGGAGCGGCCACAGCCGTCGGCCGTAGGAAAAGATCGGCCATGGGATCGCGGCGAGGATCAGGAGGAACGCCAACGTGAAGAAGAGGGAGGCGGCGCGCTGAGCCGCGGTGCCGCCCATCTTCCGCGCTTTCGCGAAGCCAATGTGCGCCAGCGCGAGCGCGGCGATCATTGCGAATGGATGCTCCACCGCCCAGAACCGCAGGGCACGGCTTTGCATCGTCAACTGGACGTTCTGCAGCGCCCCGGCAACCACGGCGCTGAAGAGACCGTAGAGTGCCGCGCCGACCAGCAATTGCAGGTCGAGCCCAATTACGAAGATGCGTGCAAATGTCGTGTCGGCTGGTGACCAGGCGCGGTTCTGCCTGCGGGCGATCCAGGCGCGGGCCACGGCCACGAGGCCGGCAGCGACGAGCACCCAGCGCAGGTACGAGTGAATCGCGACGACGAAGCCGTACGTGCCCCACTGACTGTACATAAGAAGACTCCTGTCAGCCGCTCATCCGGCCTCACAGGAGTCTATCGCAACTGGTGATGCCGGTTTACCTGACGGCCGGCTTCACGAGCTCCACGTCGAGCGTGATGGCCACCTCATCGGACACCACCACGCCGCCCCCGTCCAGGGACTGGCTCCACTTCACGCCGAAGTCCTGGCGGTTGACTTTGCCCGTGGCGGTCGTCCCGGTCCGGCTGTTGCCGCCCTGGTCCTTGATCTCCGGGCGCAGCGGTTCAACGTCCAGCACCACTTCCTTGGTGACGCCGTGCATCGTCAGGTCGCCGGTCAGCTTGAAGCCCCCGCCCGCCGACGGCGTCAGGCTCTTCGACTTGAACACGATCGTCGGGTACGTCGCCGCGTCGAAGAAGTCGGCGCTCCTGAGGTGCGCGTCTCGCTTGGGTTCCCGCGTGTCGATTCCAGCGACGTCGATGGACGCCTCGATCGATGCCGCGGCCGGCTTGGCGGAATCGAACGTCACCGTGCCGGTGATCTTGCCCAGGTCGCCTCGCACGGTGGAGACCATCATGTGCCGGACGGCAAAGTGCGCCGCCGAATGCGCGGAGTCAATCTTCCAGGTTTGTGCCTGGGCCATCGTGGCCACGGTCGCCAGAAGGATGACTGCCAGCAGTGTTCTTCGAACCATCTGAATCTCCCGGAGTGAGGTCGCGCCAAACGGGATGCCTGGCCGTGTTACCTGGTTGGACGCGCGGCCGGCACCCGGAGATTCACCGGGCACCGGCGGCGCCCGCCAACACGGGGGCAGGCGGGGCTTGTGGTACCCTCGTGCCGTGGATCTGCAGGAACTGGGCTGGGACGCGTTCTTCGAGGAGCGCTTCCGGGAACACGCGGCCGCTGGCCTCCACGTTGCGCGGGTGACACTCGAGCACCAGCACATCTACACGCTCCAGGGCATCGGCGGCGACATGCTGGCAACGGTCGCCGGCGGCATGCGCCACAAGGCGGCGGGGCGCCACGAGTTTCCGGCGGTGGGCGACTGGGTGGCCGTGCGGCCGCCGTCGCCCGGGCATCGGGCCGTGATCGTTGGCATCCTGCCGCGCAGGAGCAAGTTCTCGCGCAAGGTGGCCGGTCGGGAAACCGACGAGCAGGTCGTGGCCGCCAACATCGATCTCGTGTTCCTGATGATGGGGCTCGACGCCGACTTCAACCTGCGGCGGATCGAGCGCTACCTCATCACCACCTGGGACGGCGGCGCGTCGCCGGTGATCGTGCTGAACAAGACCGACCTCTGCGACGACGTGCCGGCCCGCGTCCGGGACGTCGAGACCGTGGCGCAGGGGACGCCGGTCATCGCGATCAGCACGAAGAAGGACTCCGACCTCTCTGCCGTGAAGCCATTCCTGGCACCCGGTCGCACGATCGCGCTGCTGGGGTCGTCGGGCGTGGGGAAGTCGACGCTGGTCAATCGGCTGGTCGGGCACGACCTGCAGCGCACGCGCGCGGTGCGCGCGGCGGATCACAAGGGCCGGCACACGACCACGAACCGTCAATTGCTGGCCGTCGAGGGCGGGGCGTTGTTGATCGACACGCCGGGCCTGCGGGAACTGCAACTCTGGGACGGCGGCGTAACGGCGGCCTTCGACGATATCGAGGCCCTCGCGCCGGCCTGCCGGTTCCGGGACTGCCGGCACGGCGCCGAGCCGGGCTGTGCGGTGAAGGCGGCCGTCGATGCCGGCACGCTGGCGGCGGACCGGCTCGAGAGCTTTCATCAACTCCACCGTGAACACGCGTTCCTCGCCGCCCAGCAGGACGAGCGCGCCGCGCAAGACCGCAAGCGTCAGTCCCGTACGATTTCAAGAATCATCCGCGACTTCAAGCCGCGGGAATAGCGTCGACCCGTGGCTACGACTGTGCGTAGCCACGGACCTTCACGTCCGTGCGATGTGAAGAGCCCGGATTATTGTCCAGCCGCCAGGAAGATCGCGTTGAACAGCAGCGGGAACGTGGCCTGCGTCTGGGCCCGATGCTGCGGCCGCAGGCCGAACAACACCACGCGCCCCGGCTTCAGGTCGACGGCCACCACGGCGGCGCGGCCCACCATGTATTCCTCTCCCTTGAGCCAGCCGGACGCCACCACGTCGGTGCCGGGATACCGGGCGATGATGGAGGTCCTGGCGCCCACGTATCCATCCGTCACGGTGAAGAACGGGCTGTTGATGTAGAACCCGTACGTATTCGCGTTGACGCCGGCACCGAGCGCGGTGGCCGTGTCGACCTGGACGCGCATGATCGTGCCGGGCGCAAAGTGCTGGTCGCGTGTCAGGCCCGTCTTGAGGTTCTTCACGGGCAGCGAGAACCGGTCGATCGCGAAATCGCAGGCGTTCCCGAGCGCCACGATCGTTCCACCCTTCGCGAGGAAGTCCTTCAGCGCGTCCACGCCGGCATCACCGATCCCCCCCCGGTACTCGGGCCGCGTGCTTGCGGACTCGTTGCCGCGCACGATACTCGTCGGTTGCTGGTCGGCAAACACGATCACGTCGAACTTGTCACGCAGCTTGCCGGCTTGAATCTCCGCGTTGTGGAGGGACGTGAGCGGGAATTCGTACTGTTCGAGCACCCAGCGCGTCCAGCCTTCATCCATGTTGCCGGACCAGGGCTGGTACATCGCCAGGCGAGGCGCCTTCAGCGCCACGCTCCTGGCCGTTCCCGGCGCCGGCGGCTTGTCGTCGGCGCGGACCTGCAGCCCGAGCGACGTCGCTGCCGATTGCAGCGCCTTGGGCGTGGCGCCCGTGACCTCGAACCGGGTCGTCGTCCCTCCGGCGCCCGGCGCCTGGCTCATCGAGATCCTCGCGCCCTCCTTGAACAGCCGATTCACCGCGCGCGCTGCCTGCGGGCCCGTGTAGTCGAATACGTACCGCTTGCCCGTGCCCGACACGCTGCCGGTTGCGCGCGGCGCCTCGCCGAGCTTCGTCAGCGCGACCGCGTCGCCGAGCGGCTTCTTCACGAACGTGACATCGACGCCGAGGAGCATGCCGAGCGACCACGACGTGACGTCGTACGGCGGTTCGGGCGGGGAGTTCGGGCCGCCGCGCCGCACCTCCGGGTACGTCTGTTTCTCCAGCATGTCCTTCGCGTAGCGCGCGAAGACCTGGTTCATCGGGATGACGAGCGTGCCGGCGGGGTAGTCCTTGTCATCGGCCTTGAACGGGGCATCCGCGCGATAGACGTCGACGCCGCCCAGTTGCAGGCGATCCGCCAGGCCGTACGCCGCGGCCGGGTCGTACTGCGTCGACGGTGTCCAGACGATCGCCGCCGGGTCGCCCTTCCCCCCGGCCTCCACCGTGACGCGATTGACTTCGTAGATCTGGCGCAACAGGGTCTCGCGCTGATCGGCCGCCAGTTCGAGTGTCGCCATGGTGGCAATCAGCTCGTAGTCGACGATATCGCGCAGCGTCCAGTGGCCGCCCATCCACGGCCGCGGGTACTCGGTGCGCGGGGTGATGTCCGTGGGCGGGGGCAGGATGCCGCCCGCGTCACCGCGGCCCGGTCCCGCGCCCGCTGGCGCGGCGGGCTGGCCCGCCCCTCGTCCTTCAGCCGCCGTCGCCGCCGCGGCGCCGCGTCCCGCGCCGCCTCCCCGGCCGGCGTTCCCGGCGGCAGCCGGCGCGGGCGATTGTCCGGGCTCGGCGCGCCGCTGATCCACCGGTGACGCGACGCGCACGGACGCGGCTTCGGTCAGCAGGCCCACCTGGTTGTGCCACCAGCCGCTCCACGCCATCGCGCCCTGCCAGAAGTTGGTGTAGGTGGCGTTGTAGATGATGCCGTCCTTGCCGGCCGCCTCGAGTGCCGCGCCCTGCGTCTGGCCGAACAGGGTGTTCCAGCGGTAGATCAACGGATGGACGTTGGGATTGATGGGATCGGTGGCCGGCATCACGAAGATGCGGGCGCCGTTCGAGCCCTGCTGGTGCTCGTCGAGCCATACCGCCGGGTACCAGTCCTGCCAGAGCAGCTTTGCCGTCAGCTGGCTCTCCTTCTGCGTGAACATGTACATGTCGCGGTTGTTGTCGTGGCCGACGTACTTCTGGTAGAGCCACGGCATCTGCGACAGGGCGAACTCGGTGCCGAGGTTCTTGTTGTACCAGTCCACCACCATGATCTGGCCGTCCGGGTTCAGGCTCGGCACCAGCAGCAGGATGACGTTGTTGAGCACGTGCTGCATGCGGGGCGAGTTGTCCGTGGCCAGGCGGTAGACGAGGTCCAGCACCATCTGCGAGGCGCCGATCTCGGTCGAGTGGATGTTGCACGTCACCACGACCACGGCCTTGCCGGCCGAGAAGATCTCGTCCCGCTGCTCGGGGGTCGGCACGCCGTCGCGGAAGTAGAGCCGCCGCTCGAGACCGCGGTAGTAGTCGATCTTCTTCAGCGTGTCGGCCGCGCTGATCTCCATCACGATGAACGGGTGGTCTTCCGTGGTCCGGCCCAGCTCGCGGAAGCGCACGCGGTCGGATCCGGCCGCCACCAGCTTCATGTATTCGACGATCGTGTCCCAGCGCGCCAGCTTCGTGTCCGCGCCGACCTTGAATCCCAGGAACTGTTCGGGCGTCTTGAGCGCCGATCCGGCAGGCGCCTGGTCGGCCCGGACGCCGATGCCGGCGGCGGGGACCAGAGTCAGGCAGAGTCCGAGAACCAGGGCGATCGCCAATCGTCGTGTGCGCATACCTTCAACAGCCTCCTGCTGGGTGGGACCGCCGCCCGTCGGGCGGCAAGACAGAAACTATAACGTGTTACCGTATCCGGCGTGAGCGCCGCCTCGTCATTCCCGCTTGTCGGGCGAGCCGCCGCGTTCGGCGATCGCACGGCCATCCGCGATGCGGCCGGGACGTCGACGTACCACGCGCTCGTTCGTCGATCCGCCCACCTCGCCGCACGACTGCTCGACGGTCGGCGGGATCTGGCTGGCGCGCGCGTCCTGCTCCTGGCGGCGCCCGGGGCCGATTTCGTGGCCGCGCTCTGGGCGATCTGGCGGGCCGGCGGGATGGCCGTGCCGCTCTCACCCCACCAGCCTCCAGCCGAGTGGACCGACGTGTGCGAGGATGCGAGGCCCGAAGCCGCAATCGTCGAGCACGGGTATGCGCAGGCGTTTGCGCCCGTAGCGGTCGGGCAATCGGTCCGCCGGATTCCGCTTGCTTCGGGCGCGCCGCTGGCGCGGGAACTGCCGGCCGTGGACGCCGACCGGCCGGCGCTCATGCTCTACACGAGCGGCACGACGAGCCGTCCGAAGGGCGTCGTGATCACCCACGGCAACGTCCAGGCGCAGGTGGAGTGCCTGGTCGATGCCTGGGCCTGGCGCGAGACCGATCGCATCCCGCTGGTCCTGCCGCTCAATCACGTGCACGGCCTGATCAACGTCGTGACGTGTGCGCTGTGGTCGGGCGCGGTGTGCGAAGTCCTGCCGGGTTCGTTTGACGCGGCCGCCGTGTGGGAGCGCCTGGCGGGCGGGGACGTGACGGTGTTCATGGCTGTCCCCACGATCTACCATCGCCTGATCGCCGCATGGGAGTCGGCCGCACCCGATACTCGCGCCGTCTGGGCCGAGGGCGCCGCCGGGCTGCGGCTCATGGTATCGGGGTCCTCCGCGCTGCCAGTCGGTGTCCTCGAGCGCTGGCGGCAGATTACCGGTCACGTGCTCCTCGAACGCTACGGCATGACCGAGATCGGCATGGCGTTGTCGAATCCCCTCGCCGGCGAACGGCGTCCCGGCTTCGTCGGGGTGCCGCTGCCCGGCGTCGAGGTCGCGCTGCTCGACGAGCGGGGACGCGACGTGGCGGAAGGCACGCCCGGCGAATTGCACGTGCGCGGCGCCACGGTGTTCAGGGAGTACTGGAGCCGGGCCGCGGCCACCGCGGAGGCGTTCCGCGAGGGCCGCTGGTTCCGCACGGGCGACGCCGCGGTCGTCGTCGACGGCATGTACCGCATCCTGGGCCGCCTCTCGGTCGACATCATCAAGACCGGGGGGGAAAAGGTGTCCGCGCTCGAGATCGAGGAGGCCCTGCGCCAGCACCCCGCCATCACCGATTGCGCCGTGGTGGGCGTCCCGGATGCCGAATGGGGCGAGTCGGTCGGCGCGGCCGTCGTGGCGGCCGGCGGGACGCCGATCGAACTCGCGGCGCTCCGGGACTGGGCGCGCAACCGGCTCAGTGCGGCCAAGCTGCCTCGGCGCCTGCTGCTGGTTGACCAACTCCCGCGCAACGCGATGGGGAAAGTCTCCAAGCCCCGTGTGATCGACCTGTTCCAGGCGTCTTGAGCGCGTTCCTTTCACCGGGAATTCCCCCGCCCTGACGATCGGCGCGAGCCGTAGGCTGCCGCCACTTGTCCGGACCTGTGACATTTGTGTAGCACGCGCAACTTCCGGATGTGCCGCGGCGTCTATCCCGGCAGAGGGCGGGGTGTGGTGGCTACAGAGGTGGCGCAATGAGACGCACGATCTTCGTGGCAGGTTCGATGGCGATTGTCGTGGCGCTGGGTGCCGTAGCCATGCACCGTCCGAGCGTCCCGCCAGTGGCACCGATCGCGCGCGCAGCCGGGCCAGCCGTTCACACCGTGCTGGCGACGGGTTCGCTGCAGGCCCTCGAAACGGTCAAGGTCGGCAGCCAGACGTCCGGGCTGATCAGTGAGCTGGACGCAGACTTCAACAGCATCGTTCACCGGGGCCAGGTCCTGGCCCGTCTCGATCCCACCGCGGCGCGCGAAGCGCTCGATCAGGCCAGGGCGAAGCTCATGTCCGCCCAGGACGCGCTCGAGGGCGCCCAGGTCGCCCTCGACGATGGGAAGTTCAAGCTGGACGAGGCCGACACCCTGGCGCGCAAGGCGATCATGACGCAGTCCGATCTCGAAGACGCGCAGGTCGCATGGAAGCAGGCGCTCGTGGATCTGGGATCGAAGCGCGCGGACCTGGCGGAAGCCCAGGGCGAAGTGGACCAGGCGAAGGACGACCTCGCGCACACGATCATCGCTTCGCCGATTGACGGCATCGTGGTGGCCCGCGACGTGGACACAGGCCAGACGCTGGCGGCCCGGTTCGATGCCCCGACGTTGTTCGAGATCGCGGCGGATTTGTCGAGGATGGAGATCCAGGCGACGATCGACGAGGACGACATCGGCGTGCTCAGGGAAGGGCAGCCAGTCGCCTTCTCGGTCGGGGCGTATCCGGACCGGACCTACACCGGGACGATCAAGCAGGTGCGGCTCGCCGCCGACCCGGCCGGGAGTGTGGCGACAGGCGTCACGTACACGGCCATCGTGGACGTGCCGAATCCCGATCTCTCGCTTCGTCCGGGGATGACCGCAACGCTGCGGGTTGACGTGCCGCAGCCGGCGGGGCCGACCGATCAACACCGGTCGTGACCAGCGGCGTCGCGGGGAACGGCGGAAACAGAACAGTAGATCGGTTTCTCGGCCCTGAAATCGGCCCGGCTGGAGCGCGGGGCAGGCTTGCGGTACACTGGGGCATGGCCTTCCTCACGCCATTTGTCTTTGCCGTCCTTCTCGCAGCGGCGCCCCCGGATCCGCAGGCGCTCGAGCTGGAGGCGAAGCAGATCGAAACGATGCTGATCGCGCCGTGCTGCTGGATGCAGCAGGTGTCGCTGCACCAGTCGCCGGCCTCGGACGAGATCAAGGCCAATATCCGGCGGCTGCTGGCCGAGCACAAGACGCGGCAGCAGATTCTCGACGCGTATGTGGCTGAATACGGCGACCGCATTCTGGCTGAGCCGCCGAACCACGGATTCAGCTCGTTCCTGTATGTGCTCCCCTGGGTGTTTCTGGCTGTCAGCATTGGCATTGCCGTGACGGTGGTGCGGCGGCTGAGGCCGACAGTGGCGCAATCGCCGGCGGTCGCCGCGGGGGCGCCGGGGGCCACAGGGCCGCCCGTCGCGTCCAATGAGACCGAGGCCGAAGCGGAGCGTCTCGACGAGGAGCTTCGCAATCTTGACTGACGCGGGCCGGTGGTGTGACCGGGGATCCGTGTTGGAACCCGGCCGGAGGAGAAACAAGATGCGAGCCACGGTCGTAGTACTCGCCATAGCTGGCGTGTCGGCGGTGGCGCTCGGGGCGGCATTCGGGCGCCAGGACGTAGAATTGAAGGTCGGCGAACAGGCGCCGGCGTTCGCGCTGACAGGGTCGGATGGGAAGCCTCACGCGCTTGCGGAGTACCGCGGCAAGCAGGTCGTGGTGCTGGCGTGGTTTCCCAAGGCCTTTACCGGCGGTTGAACGGCCGAATGCAAGTCGCTCCGTGAGAGCGGCGATGCGATCCGGGCGTTCGACGTGTCGTATTTCTCGGCCAGCGTGGATGCGCTGGACGACAACAGGAAGTTTGCCGAGTCGCTCGATCTGGACTACCCGATTCTGAGCGACCCGGGGAAGCAGGTGGCCGCCGCCTACGGGGTGGTGAACAGCCTGCGGCCGTACGCGCAACGATGGACCTTCTACATCGGCAAGGATGGGAAGATCCTGTACATCGACAAGAACATCAACGTGGCCTCGGCCGGCAAGGACGTAGCGGATCGGCTGGTCGCGCTGGGTGTGGAGAAGCGGAAGTAACTATCTCGGGCCGCCGGACGCGCCCGCGCGCGTGGCGGCCCGTATACTCGGAACGGTTGTTCGTCGGTCCCGCGCTATAGGAGTGCCTGCCCGGCGAATCCAAGCCGCCAGTCGATCGGCTCGGGTGTACGTGCGCACCCGGGCTGGTGGATGAGGCGTACGGGAAAGTGCCCGTGGCAACATACGACAACGACCAGCCGGCGTCCACGCCCCTCCCCGACAATCAGCAGCCTGCGCAGGCCGACCCGCCTGCGGTTGCCGGCAGCCCGGTGGCTGCACCAGCGTCGATGGACGAGGCGGCGGCTCCGGCGGCCGCCCCGAGCGCCCCGTCCGAGGCCGACGGCCACGCAGAGTCGCACGTGGACGCGCACGACGCCGAGCGGGAGGAGGCGCACGACGCAGCGCACGTGGACGCGCACGACGCGCCGGCGCCCGTACCTGCCGTTCCCGCTGTGCCATTGACGCCCGACCAGATGGCCGAGCAGATCGCGCTGCTGGGCCAGTTACTCGACGGGGCCGAGCAGGTGTTGGCCGCCACGGATCTCCCGGATGCCCGTACGCGTTGGAACGCGCTGCGCCGCGACTGGACGGTCATGCTGCCGAGCCTCACGCTGGACGCGGACGTGATCGAGCGCATCCATCGGATCGAAGCGCACATCGACGAGCGCGAATCGAGCCTGCGCGAGGCGCGGTCGAGGCAGCAGCTGGACAACCTGCACCGTCTTCAGCACCTGTGCGAACAGCTCGAGGCCGTGGCGCAGACCGAGCGCCTGTCGCTGCGCGACGCGGAGCGCGCCCTGCGCGATTCGCGCGCCGCCCTGGACGCGCCCGGCCCGTTGCCGACCCGCAACGATCAGCAGGCCGTGGTGGCCCGCTTGAAATCGATCCAGTCGCTGTTGTTCCCGCGCGTCCAGGACTTGCGGGAGGCCGACGAATGGGAACGCTGGGCCAACGCCGGCGTCCAGGAGTCGCTGATTCGGCGGCTCGAGGCGCTGCGGGAGGAAGCCGACCCGGCGGTGGTGGCGCGGCAGCTGCGCCAGATCCACGACGAGTGGCACAAGGTCCGGACGGCCCCGCGCGAAAAGGGCCGCGAGCTGTGGCAGCGCTACAAGACGATCGAGGCCGAGGTGCGCGAGCGCTGCGAGTCGTTCTTCCAGCAGATGGCCGTCGAACGCGGCGACAACCTGAAGGCCAAGGAAACGCTCTGCGAACAGGTCGAGGCGCTGGCCGACTCGACGGACTGGATCCGTACGGCGGAGGCCATCAAGGCGCTGCAGGCCCAGTGGAAGACGATCGGCCCGGTGCCGCCCGGCCACGAGAAGGCGGTGTGGGAGCGATTCCGCGCCGCCTGCGATCGCTTCTTCACGCGCCGCAAGGAAGATCTCAACGAGCGCAAGACCGTCTGGTCCACCAACCTGCACAAGAAGGAGCAGATCTGCGAAGCCATCGAGGCCCTCGCGGCCACGGACGACTGGGATCACGCGCTCGGTGAGGTCAAGCGGCTCCAGGCCGACTGGCGCACGGTCGGGCCCGTGAAGCGCAGCCGCGCCGAGACGCTGTTGCTGAGGTTCCGGACCGCGTGCGAGAAGTTCTTCGACGCGTACGCGCACCGCAACGACCAGGAACTCGCCAAGCAGGCCGCAGCCCGGGAGCAGGTGTGCGAGCGTCTCGAGGCGCTGCTTCCGTCGGGCGACGAGCCGGTGGCCGAGCCCGAGGGCGGCATCATCAAGCACGTGCTCGGGCTGAAACGCCAGTGGGACCAGGCGCCGACGCTGCCGCGCGCCGAGGCCGAGCCGCTGGCGGCGCGTTTTGCGCAGGCCATGAACCGGCTGACCACGCTGCATGGCGAGGCCTTCAAGGGCAGCGAACTCGATCCCGACACCGCGCGCCAGCAGGCCGAACAGTTGTGCCGGCTCGTGGAGGGCATCGCCGGCGAGGACCGCCAGGCCGAGAGCCTGTCGCCCGCCGCCATCCTGGCCACCCAGTGGCGTGAGGCGCTGGCGGCCAACACGATTGGCGGGCGCGCCGACGACGAGGGCAAGTGGCGCACGGCCGGCGAAGAGATCCGGAAGGCCCAGGCGGCGTGGCGACGAGTCGGCCCTCTGCCGGACGCCGTGGCCGGCGAGTTGAACGACCGCTTCCAGAAGGCGTGCAACCGATTCTTCCGGCAGCGCGAGAAGCGGACGCCGCAGGGCCGCTGAACCAGGTACACGAGGCGGCATCTGAAACCGCAGACTCGCGATCGCTCGGCGATTCCTGCCGAGTTCAAGTGGGACCTCGATCCGATCTTCGCCTCCTGGGCGGCGTGGCAGGCGGCCTACGCCCGCCTCGAGCAGGACATCGAGGCGTTCGGCCGGCGGCAGTCCACGCTGGCCTCGGGCGCGGACGCGCTGCTCGGCGCGTACCGTGCGCTCGACGAACTCGGGACGCTCGCGTACCGGGTGTGGTACTACCCGTCGCTCCGCTACGACGAAGACCAGCGCGACAACGACGTCGGCGCGCGGCACCAGCAGGTTCAGATCCTCATGGCTCGCTGGCAGCAGGCGACGTCCTGGTTCAACCCCGAGCTGCTCGCGATCCCGCTCGAAACCGTTCGCGGCTGGATGGCCGGTTCACCGGACCTGACCCGCTACCGGTATGCCATCGAGAACCTCTACCGCCAGCAGGCGCACGTCCTCGACGAGAAGGGCGAGCGGCTGATGTCGCTGGCGAACCGTGTCGAGGGCGCGCCCTCGGATGCGTACTCCGCGCTGTCGACGGCGGATGCCAGGTTCCCCGAGATCGAGTTGAGCGACGGCCGGAAGGTCACCGTCTCGTACGGCGAGTACCGATCGATCCTCGAGGCGTCACCCGTGCAGGCGGACCGCGCGGCGGCGTTCCGCGCCTACCTCGGGACGTTCGAGTCCGCGCGGAACACGTACGCGGCCCTGTACAACGGTGTCTGTCAGCGGGACTGGTTCCAGGCGCGGGCGCGCGGGCACCAGTCCACGCTGGCCGCGGCCCTCGACGTCCACAACATCCCGACGTCGGTGGTGGAGACGCTCGTGGCGGTTGCGCGCGAGCACACCGCCGGGCTGAGGCGCTACCATCGGTTGCGCCGGCAGGCGCTGGGCCTCGCCAAGTACTTCGCGTACGACAACAGCGTCGCGCTGGTCAGGCACGATCGCACCTATGAGTACGGCGAGGCCCGGGAGTGGGTCGTTGATTCGGTGGCGCCGCTCGGCGCGGCCTACCAGCAGGAGGTCCGCCGGAGCTTCGCCGCCCGCGCGATCGACGTCTACGAGAACGAGGGCAAGCGCAGCGGGGCCTACTCGGCGCCGGTGTACGGCGTGCACCCGTACATGCTGCTGAACCACAACGACACGCTGGACGCGGTGTTCACGCTGGCGCACGAGATGGGGCACAACATCCACACGGTGCTGGCCCATCGCCACCAGCCATTCGTCTATTCGGACTACACGATCTTCGTGGCCGAGGTGCCTTCGACGCTCAACGAGGCGTTGATGCTCGAGCACCTCCTGTCGCGGAGCACCGATCCCGTTGAGCGCGTCGTGCTGTTGCAGCACGCCATCGACACGATCGCGGGCACGTTCTTCAGGCAGGTCTTGTTCGCCGACTTCGAGTTGCGGGCGCACCGGTTGGTGGAAGGGGACCAGCCCATCACCGCCGACACGCTCAGCGAGATCTACCAGCAGCTGCTGACGGACTATTACGGCGACGTGTTCGACGCCGAGCCGCTGGAGCGGCTCACCTGGGCACGCGTCCCGCACTTCTACAGCACCCCGTACTACGTCTACCAGTACGCCACGTGCTTTGCGTCGGCGGCCCTGCTCGTACAGCAGATCCTCGGCCTGGAAGGCCCGTCCCGCGCGTCCGCCGTCGAGCGCTACCTGGATCTGCTCAGGGCCGGCGGCAACAACGATCCGATGGAACAGCTTCGGACGGCCGGCGTGGATCTGAGCCAACCGGACACGGTCCTGGCGGTGATCGTCCAGTTCAACAGCCTGGTGGATCGGCTCGACGAGGCGCTGCGGCAACTGGCGGGCGCCACGCTCGGCCAGCGGCCGCGCACGGGGTAGCTGCCCTCGGGCCTGCCGCCGAATGCGCTTGAAACGGACCGGCGCGCACCCAATAATACCCGCGGTATGCGCCCCGTCCTCGCCGGTACAGTGGTGTTCTGCCTGCTTGCGACCACTGTGGGCGCCGGGACTCCGGACGTCTCCGACGGCCGGCTGACCTCCACTCCACTCCCTGGCGGCGTTGCCGCCCTGATGCAGGTGGCGCGGCTCGACACATCGACGCCCCGAACGCAGGCGATCTGGGCGCTGGTCCGCGCCCTGCACTCGACCGCACCGGGAACTGAGCCGGAGGCTGACCGGAGGCGGGACCGGGTTCTCGCCTACCTGACCCGCGCGGATCAGATGCCGGCCTCGCCGTCGGACGAGGACGTGCCCCTGCCCCTGACAGTCCAGGCGTGGCAGGCGATCACCGGGTTGGCCGCGCGTGATGGGCGTCTGGCCTGGAGCGCGATCCTCGGGAATCGCAGCCTCGCGCTGCTCTACGCCGGTCTGCTGTCGGCAGACCCGTCGGTCCGGGCGTTCTTGTCAGGCCGCCCCGCGCTGGTTGACCTGATTCGCAGGACGCCACGCATTGCCGTGTTCGCCACGGCCTCGCGGAGCCTGCGAATTCGTGACGGGCGGATCGACGTGCCTGGGGGGGGGGAAGGCGTGCCGCTTTGGGAAGCTCTCGTGGGAGCACCGGCGACGCAGGCCGAGCGCTTTCTTGCGACGTTGCTCGAGCGTGATGACGGACAACTCGCCGTGTTCTACGCCGCGATGGACGCGCTCGATCCGGCCAGGCTGGCGCTCGTCCTGGACGCTCACGAGGCTGACGCGGGCCGCCGGAAGCTCCACTTCAGTGCGATCTACGCCGCCAGCCGGAGGGCCCTCACGGGCTGGCGCAGCTTCGATCGGCCGTTCAACCGATCCCTGTACGATCCGGGCCACTTGCTGACCCTGACGCGACTGGACGGCCGGGGCGGACTTGCGGGGCCCGCGTGGCAGAAGTTCTGGGAACGCGCGTTCACCGTCGGCGACGGATCGACCCAGGGCGCCGGTGACGGCCGGGCGGTCGAGGCCGGTGCCAGGCTCGATGCGGCCAGCCTCGTCGACCTCGTCTGTGTGCTCAACGCCACCGTCCGACGGCAGCGCGCCGAGGCATGGCTGTTCGCGCAGCGCGTGTTTGCCGACGTGACGCCCGCGGACCTGCCGGACGCGCTGATCGCCGTGCGGGGCTTCGTGCCGTTCAACGCGCTGGTACTCACGCTCGAACGGCTCGGCATTCGTCGGCCCCGCATCTATGCCTCAGCCATCGTGCGCGCGTCCGAGATGGGGCGTATCAAGGACCCCGTCCGGGCCGCCGAGGCCCAGGCGGGCTTCCAGGGAGCGCTGGCGCTCGTCGAGCGGGCGCGCCTCTCCAAGCGAGTCGACGTGACGCAGGCGGCGACGTTGATCGCGTCGCTGGCGGCGCTCCGACCGACCGAATCGGGCGAGTGGATGGGCGCCGTCGCGCGTTGGGTCGAGAGCGACTACCTGCTGGTGGTGGGCCCGACGCTGGAGACCGACGGACCGGTCCCGGACGATCGGCCCCTTGAACGGCAGGTGATTGCGGCCATGGCCGGCCGGCCCCGCGCGGCGGGTGCGATGCCTCTACCCGTGGTCGAGGTCGAGGGACTGCGATACCGCGTGGACCCCGCTGCCGCAGACGAAGCCCGCATGCTCCGCGTTCGACGGGAGCAGGGCGGCTGGAGCCTCGACGAGGTGCTTCGCCTGTCGCGGGCTGCGGACGCGCTCGTCGGGGCGAGACAAGGGGGGCCGGAACTCGCGCGGGTGGCGTCACTTCTCGAGGAGGCGTCCGCGCCATTCCTGGCGCCGCGGCGGGACCCGCCGACCCGCTCCGGCGGGGTGGGGCCGGACGTGTCGCGGGTCGTTGCCGACGCCGTTCGTCGGGTGCATGGATGGCTCACCCGCGCCGACGGCGGGGCGCAACTGGACACCGCGCACACGGTTCAGCGGGTCGTCGATTCGCTCCTCGGAGAGACGCTGCTGGCGGTCGCATACGCTCCGCATTTGGGCGACCAGGCGCACCTGTTGTTGCTGGGCGGCGACCCGTCGGCACGCCACGATTGGGCCGTGACAGAGCCGCTGGAGGCGGATCGACTGGCGGCACCCTGGCGCCTGGCCGAACAGATGCGCTTGACGTCGGGCGGGTGGAAGGCCAGGGGATCCCTGCTGGCGCTGGACGTGGCGCTCGGTGACCTCAGTCTCCGCCGGGTCTTCACCGAGTCGCTGCCTGACCCGCCGACCATTGTCGCCAACGATCGCGCGGCCTTCACTGAAGGATTCAGTCTGGCCAATGCGTTTGCCTACAGCGACGAGGACCGGGAGACGATCGTCCGCGCGCTCGGGGCCGGGCGCGCCCGGATCGAGGCGTTGCAGGCGGATGCGTCCGGATTGAGTGCGGTGCTGGCCGACGCTGGTATCCGGGACTCGCGCGCGGTCATGCTGGCCTGGGCGATCGAGCACGAAGCCGATCGCGTGCCGGACTTCTTCTCGATGGCCGACTGGCTGCGCCTCGGCCGTCTGACCGGACCGGCGGCGGCGAGTCTCGATGCGTGGGGAGCCTCCGGCCGCGCCCGCGAGGGGTGCCTCTGTCTCCTGTGGCCAGCAACGGGAGGATGGGAGGCCCTGGCCGGCCGGAACGGCAAGGCGCTGGCGGCAGCGCTGGTGCCCGACCTCGCGCTGCAGGTGGCCGAGTCGCTGGCGGAGCGGCACCTGCCGGCGTCGCTGACTCGGGCGATTCTGGCCGCGGCCACCCAGGATTTCGAGGATGATGTGCGTCCAGGATTCCAGGACGACTGGCTGTCGATGGTCCGCCAGGTGCGGAAAACACTGCCGCTCAGGATGGATGATTACATTGCGTCTCTCACAGACGGCCCGCTGGTTCGCGCGAGGTAGCAGGCACCCGTGGTGGTCGGCGCTCGCCGCATCGGCAGCCGTGTGGCTGCTGGCCAGTGGAGTGTCGGCCCGTCGATCCGGCACCGCGCCACAGGCAACGCCGCCGCCAGGCCAGCCCGCGATCGTGTTCGAGTCTCCGCTCGACAACGGGTACGCGAGCGGATTGGTCCCGCTGCGCGTCCGGGTGGAGCCCCGCGATGCGGCTGTTCGCAGCGTCAGCCTCTTCGCGGACGGCAAGCTGATTTGCACGTTGGAGCACGCGCCGTTCGAGTGTTCGTGGGACGCCGGCCGGGCGGTCTCGGAGCACACGCTGCGGGCGACGGTCCAGTTGCCGGACGGCCGCCGCATTGCCCGGAGTATCCAGACCAGGGGCGAGGCCTACGCCGAGAGCGTCGATGTCGACGTCATCCAGGTGACCGCGACGGTGACGGGCGAGGGCGGCCAGTTCGTGAAGGGTCTGAAGAAGGACGAGTTCCGGCTGTACGAGGACGATGTGCTGCAGCCGATCTCCCATTTCCAGGCAGAGAACATCCCGCTGGAGATCATCGTGGCGGTGGACGTGAGCGGCAGCATGACGAACGCGATGCCGGTGGTGAAGACCGCCGTCAAGCGATTCCTGTCCGCGCTGCGGCCGGAAGACCGCGTGACGGTGCTGGGCTTCAACGACAACGTGTTCACGCTCGCCCGGCCTGGCGTGGACCTGGCCACGAGACTGAAGAACATCGACCGCCTGGCGCCGTGGGGCGGCACGGCACTCTACGACGTGATCCTGACGGGGCTCGAGCAACTCGGCCGCCAGAGCGGCCGGCGGGCGCTCGTGCTGTTTACCGACGGCGAGGACCTGAACAGCCGCGTGCCCCTGGAGGTGGCCGAGCGGCGTCTCGAGGCCAGCGACGTCACCGTGTACCCGATCGGGCAGGGGAGGGCGCCCAAGCTGCAGGACCTGAAGACGATTCTCGAGCGCATCGCCAGGCGGAGCGGCGGCCAGGCGTTCTTCGAAGAGCTCGACCAGCTCGACGCCGTGTTCTCGGCGATTATCGACGAACTGTCGAATCAGTACCTGCTCGGCTTCGTACCCCGCGGCGAAGGGCGTGATGGGAAGTGGCATACGCTGCGTGTCGAGATCCCGAAGCATGACGTGAAGATCCGCACGCGACAGGGCTATCGGCTGGAGGCCAGGTGACCAGGGCGCCCGGTGTCACGCTCGCCGTTCTGCTGTTGATGGGCGCCGTGGCGGCGGCGCGGCCGCACGCGCAACCACCGGCTCCACCGCCGACTCAAGTGCCTGCCGTGCCGCAGGCGCAACCCGTGTTCACGTCCGGCGTCGAGTTCATCGCGATCGACGTCACCGTGGTCGACAAGACCGGCGAGCCCGTCAAGGGCCTGACGCCGGAACAGTTCGCGGTGACGATCGACGGCAAGCCGCGCCGCGTGGCCAAGGCGGAGTTCGTGTCGTTCCTGTCGTCAGCCGTGCCGGCGCCTGGAACGGCGTCCGCGGCGGCGCCCGCCGCACGGATCTTCAGCTCCAACCAGGCATCAGGGCCGGCCCAGGGGCCAGGACGGCTGATCTACCTCGCCGTCGACCAGGCCAGCTTCCGGCCGTACGGCGCCCGCGGCGCGATGGAGGTCGCGCGCAAGTTCATCGACCAGTTGCAGCCATCGGACCGTATCGGCCTCATCGCGTTTCCGCCGCCGGGACCCAATCTCGCCGCTTCCACCAACCATGCCATCGTCCGGGAGTCTACGTCACGCATTGTCGGAACCGCCGACGGATTGCGGGCGCAGGGGATGGGATTCAACGTCAGCCTCGCCGAGGCGATCGACATCCGCGCGGGCATCACCCGAACGCTGGATTGGGTGGTGGGCCGCGAGTGCAGCGGCATGACCATGACGAGTGCCGCCGAAGTGGCGACGTGCCGCTCACAGATTGAAACGGAGTCGCGGAGCATCGGACAGCGCGCCGAGATGCAGGCGAACAAGAGCATCTGGGGGCTCCAGGGCGTGATTCGAGCCCTGTCGATGGTCCGCGAACGCAAGACGCTGATCCTGGTGAGCGCCGGGCTGCCCGTGTCAGATACGCCAGGCACGGACCTCCAGGTGAATCCCCAGATCCTGACACTGGCGCGCGCGGCCGCCGCGGCCAACACCAGCCTGTACATCCTGCACGTCGACTCGGGCTTTCTCGATGAGTTTTCCGCAGCCGAGGGCGGCCGGCCCAGCGACTCGATCGGCCGGGACCTGAGCATGATGAGCAAGGGTCTCGAGACCCTGGCCGATGCGTCTGGCGGCTCGCTCTCCAAGGTGGTGGCGAGGGCGGACTTTGCATTTGGCCGGGTCCTGAAGGAAACGTCGGCCGCCTACGTGCTGGCCGTCGAGCCCGCAGAAGGCGACCGTGACGGCAAGGTGCACAAGATCCGCGTGAAGGTGAACCGGCCCGGCGTTGAAACCCGCAACCGCACCGAACTGACCATGGTGGGCGGCCCCGCCAAAGCGCCGACCCCCGAGGGCGAGTTGAACGCTGCGATTATCGCGCCTGGCCTGGCCACGGCCCTGCCCGTTCGCGTCGCGACGCATCGCATGGCCACCGCAGACGGTTCGGGCCAGCGCGTCCTGATTTCCGCCGAAGTGGGTGAGAACATCCTCGGTCCGGTGGAGATGCGTGTGGCCTACGTGGTCTCCGACGTCACCGGACACGTGGTGGCGGCGGACGCCCGCCTGGTGACGTTGACGCCGCGCGGGGGAAGCCGCGCGGGGTCGGCCGCGTTCGTCTCCGCAGTCGCTCTCAAGCCGGGTGAATACGTCATGCGGCTCGCGGCGCGCGACGCCGACGGGCAGATTGGGAGCGTGGACCACGCGTTCGCCGTCGGCCTCACGGAGGGCGACGGCATCCGGTTGTCCGACCTCCTGCTGCTCGATCCGGACCGGAAGAAGGACGAGAGCGTCGCGCCCGTCACGGATGATCAGCTATGGAATCCCACGATCGAGGCCTACGTGGAGTTCACCGGGCCTGGCGGCATGGCGGCCGGGACGATGGTGACGTTTGGCGTGGCGGACCGCCCGGGCGGCGACCTGCTGGTCTCTGTCAAGGTTCCGGCGGGGCAGAAGGATGAGGCAACCCCGTCGTCCGCTGGCGCTCAATTGGATGTGGCGCTGCTGCCGCCGGGCGACTACGTGGCGGCGGCGGTCGTGACGGCGGGCGCGAAGACGCTCGGGCGCGTCGAGCGGCCGCTGCACGTCGAGCGGCGGGCGGGCGCCGCCGCCGGCGGCGCCGGAACCCTGCCGGGTACGCCGCACATGCGCTTCCTGGCGGGTGAGTCCGGGACGCTGGTGCGGGCGTTCCACCCCGGCGAGGTGTTGCGGGCCGACGCGCTCGAGTACTTCCTCGGCCGGATGCTGAAGGCCGATCCGGCCTCGGCGGCGCCGCCGCCGGTGCAGACGGCGGTCGCGGCCATCCGCGACGGGCAGTTCGACGCGGTGCTGTCGGCGCTGGAAGGATCCGACACCGCGGCCCTGTCGCCTGTCTTCCTGCGCGGCCTCGCCCTGTTCGGCAAGGGCGACCTGGAGCCGGCCGCCGCGCAGTTCCGGGCATCGCTCAGGATCTCGCCCGACTTCCTGCCTGCGGCGTTCTACCTGGGAGCGTGCTACGCCGCCGGCGGCCGCGATCGCGAAGCGGCCGGGGCGTGGCAGACCTCGCTCGTGTCCGAGTCGGACGCGCGCATCGTCTACGACGTGCTGGCCGACGCGTGGCTGCGGCTGCGAGAAGGCGAGCAGGCGTCGAGCATCCTGGCCGAGGCCCGCGAGAAGTGGGCCGGCGACGACTCGTTCGTGCCCCGCCTTGCGGCGGCGCAAGCCCTGCTCGATCATGCTGGCGACGCCGTGCGGTTGCTGCAGCCGTATCTCGAAGCGCACCCCCAGGAAACGGACGCCACCTTCCTGGCCATCCGCCTGATCTACGACGCGCACGCGGCCGGCAAGCGGATCGGGACGGAGATCGACGATGCCGCACTGATTCAGCGTCTGGCCGCGTCCTATCGTGCCGCCGGAGGCCCCAACGTCGCTCTGGCGGACCGGTGGGCGGCCTTCGTGACGCGTCGCCGGTAGCGTGGGGCGACCTGGTTTGGCTTTCATCCGCGAACCCGGGTAAAATTGAAAGGTTCTACTCTCGACGGTCAGCGAACACGGCCCTGGCCCGGCCCGCATGGGGAACGGCAGCGCAGGGAAGTGCTTGAAGGAGACGTATTCATGAGCGTGGTGTTTAAGACGGTGCACCCATTCGACGCGGCGGTCACGGCCAGCCGGTCGCCTTACAAGGTTGCCGATCTCGGGCTCGCCGAGTGGGGCCGCAAGGAACTTCGCCTGGCCGAGCAGGAAATGCCGGGGCTGATGTCGGTGCGCGAGCGGTACGCCGGCAAGAAGCCGCTGGCCGGCGCGCGCATCACGGGCAGCCTGCACATGACCATACAGACCGCGGTGCTCATCGAGACGCTCGCGGACCTGGGCGCCGATGTGCGGTGGGCCTCGTGCAACATCTTCTCGACGCAGGATCACGCGGCCGCGGCCGTGGTGGTGGGCGGGCCCGGGACGGGCGGGACGGCGGCGACGCCGAAGGGCATCCCGGTGTTTGCGTGGAAGGGCGAGTCGCTCGACGAGTACTGGTGGTGCACGCGCGAAGCGCTCATCTGGCCGGACGGCAATGGCCCGACGCTGATCGTCGATGACGGCGGCGACGCCACGCTGCTGGTGCACAAGGCGGCCGAGTTCGAGAAGGCAGGGAAGGTGCCGGCATTCGATCCGAACAAGGATCCGGAAGAGTGGGGCGTGATCCTCGGCGTCATCACCGAGGAACTGGCCAAGAACAAGGGCCGGTGGACGAAGGTGGCGGCTGGCATCCGCGGCGTGAGCGAGGAGACCACCACGGGCGTGCATCGCCTCTACCAGATGGTGGAGCAGGGCACGCTGCTGTTCCCGGCGATCAACGTCAACGACTCGGTCACCAAGAGCAAGTTCGACAACATCTACGGCTGCCGGCACTCGCTGACGGACGGCCTGATGCGCGCCAGCGACGTCATGCTGGGCGGCAAACTCGCGGTGGTGTGCGGGTACGGCGAGGTCGGCAAGGGCTGCGCGCAGGCACTGCGCGGCCAGGGCGCGCGCGTCGTCGTGACCGAGATCGACCCGATCTGCGCGCTGCAGGCGGCGATGGAAGGGTACGAGATCGCGACCGTCGAGGATGTGATCGGCAAGGCCGACATCTTTGTGACGGCGACGGGCAACTACAGCGTCCTGACCGCCGAGCACATGTCGAAGATGAAGGACAAGGCGATCGTCGGCAACATCGGCCACTTCGACAACGAGATCGACATGGCCGGGCTCAAGAAGATCCCGGGCATCCAGTGCATCAACATCAAGCCGCAGTACGACGAGTGGCGCTTCCCGGACGGCCACAGCGTGATGGTACTGGCCGAAGGGCGCCTGCTGAACCTCGGCTGCGCCACCGGCCACCCGAGCTTCGTGATGTCCGCGTCGTTTTCGAACCAGGTGCTGGCGCAGCTCGAACTGCACCTGCACAACGACAAGTACGAGAAGAAGGTCTATATGCTGCCGAAGCACCTCGACGAAGAGGTGGCCCGGCTGCACCTGCCGCACCTCGGCGTCCGGCTGACGAAGCTGACGAAGGAGCA